>Ga0233437_1000260_pt1 | contig 127831 bp, 109 predicted proteins | sample SI_122_August201_FD_182714 | JGI IMG/M metagenome (GOLD analysis project Ga0233437, IMG submission 182714) | Seawater microbial communities from Saanich Inlet, British Columbia, Canada - SI_122_August2016_200_MG | ecosystem: Environmental > Aquatic > Marine > Inlet | place: Canada: British... | reverse complement strand
GGTTTATTAATTTTTCAAACTGATTCAATTTTTTTTAAGGACAAATTAGAGAAAAAAAATTTTTTAAATCTCTTAAATAATTTTAAATTAAAATAATTTGTGTTCTTGTACTTAATGTATTTTCAGCACAAAGATTTTATCAATTAATTTTTAAATTTTTACAAAACAGGATGTGCTATGCTTATTTGTTCATCTAATAATGCTTTCTAAAATTTTTTATCGTCATCAAGTTATTTTAAAATTTTAATTTTATAACTTTATAAGCATAACCATTTTTTTGATGCTTATCCATTTACAACTATCTTTTACAAGATACCATCCATATCAATATAAGTTTCGAAATGTTCTTTTAAAAGCAGATAGTCTCTTTCTTTTAAATTGTGCATATCGTCACACTGATAATTGCCGTCTAATCCAATTGTTTTTAACCATTTTGACAAAATTTGGGATGAATCAAAAAAACCGTGCATGTAGGTTCCGGCAACTCTGCCGCCATTTGATACACAGCCATCCGTGTCAGCACAGGAGATGGAGTTTCTGGAATTAATTTCAATTAGGGAGGCACCTGCACTTAAAGTTGTATATCCCATGTGAATTTCATACCCTTTGCCTTTTGCATCTGCCCATTGAAACTCGCTTACAGTTGTTGTTTTCGGTGCCTTTAATACGGTTTGTACAGGTAAAAGGTTGAGCGCCTCAGTCTTTCCCGGTATGCCTTCAAGCCCATCAGGATCATCGACAAATTCACCCAGCATTTGATAGCCCCCACAAATTCCAAAAATCCTTCCCTTTGACTGATAATATTTTTGAAGTGAGCCTTTAAAATTTTTAGTTAACCACTCAAGATCTGCCCGGGTATTTTTTGATCCCGGAATAATGATTGCCTTGCATTTTGACAAATGATTTGCCTGGTCAATGAAAATCGTTTGAAGTCCTTTTATTTGTGCCAGGGCATGAAAATCCGTAAAATTTGCGATATGGGGCAGCCGGATGATGCCTATTGCCGGTATATCAGGGTCGAATCCTTTAAAATTAGTGCACTCTTCAATTTCAACAGAGTCTTCAGCATCAATTTTAAAATGCGTGTACCAGGGTAGAACGCCCAATACCTTTTTATTTGTCTGCTCTTCAATCCAGTCAACCCCATCTTTAAACAAGGCGATATCCCCTCTGAACCGATTGATAATAAATCCTTTTACCATATCCCGGTACTTTTTCGGGAGACACGCCAGGGTACCGATTATCTGTGCAAACACACCTCCTCTGTGGATATCCGCCGCAAGGATGACATCTGCATTGGCATATTCAGCCATAGCAAAATTTACAATGTCACTGGGCATCAGGTTGACTTCAGCGCAGGACCCGGCGCCTTCCAGAATTATTCGATCATAGGTCTGTTCAAGTCTGTTAAATGCTTCGCAGGATTTTTTAAAATAGAACCCTTTATTTCTGTGGTAATCCATTGCAGTATGATTTCCATGGACTTCCCCATTGAGAATTACCTGGGACTGCTTTTCTCCTGTTGGTTTTAAAAGTATGGGGTTCATATTGACATGGGGAGCAATCCTGGCGGCTTCTGCCTGTACAATTTGGGCACGCCCCATTTCAAGTCCTTCCGGGGTAATGCCCGAGTTATTTGACATATTTTGAGATTTGAAAGGTGCAACCTTAAAACCCCTGTCTGCAAGGGATCGGCAAAGAGCTGCTGCAAGAATACTTTTTCCTACATCAGATCCGGTCCCAAGAATTGCAATATTTTTTTTCATCATTTCTCGATCCCAACCCGGGCTGTAACGCCTTGCTTATAATAGTGTTTGATATCTTTAATTTCCGTAACAAGATCCGCTTTTTCAATCACTTTTTTGGTGGCTCCCCTTCCCGTGATCACCAGTTCAACATTTTTAGGCTTCATATCAATCAATGCCAGAAGGTCTTTTTCTGTTATAATATTGAACAGAACCGCAATATTAGCCTCTTCAGCGATGACCACATCATGGTTGTTCTGTTTTAAAATGTTAGATAGTTTTTTGTATCCTTCAACACCCGCTGCAATATCCTCATCCGATGGGGTTCCTTTAATAAAGTGCGCCAGGCCGTATTGCTCAATCGTAATATTTTCAAATTTGGCTAAAGCTTTTATCTCTGAGAAATTTCCTTTTTTTAAAAACTGGCCAATATAGACATTGAGGCCGGCACCATGCGCCCTGAGTGTAAGTCCCAGGCTTGCTGTTGTCTTTCCTTTGCCATTGCCCGTGTATATTTGAACATATCCGTCCATTAATGATCTCCCAAAGTGTTTTCTGCGGTTTTTTAAATCGTGTATTTTTTTGAATATCCCCTTGGAGTAAACAGAAAATCAAGGTACCTTAGTGAAGCACTGGAACCGATAAATACAACGGTCTGCATTCCAACCTGTGCCGTATCCATTTTGTCCAGAGTTGTAAATGATATATTCTGATTCTCTCTCATGGCACCGGTGATGATTCCAACAGGGGTTGTATCTTCCCTGTGCTCCAATATAAGCTGTTGTGCTCTTTTTAACTGCCAGTTTCTTTTTTTACTTTTTGGATTATATAAAACAATAACAAAGTCGGCCATGGCAGCGCAAGTCAGCCTTTTTTCAATTTTTTCCCAGGGGGTTAGAAGATCACTCAAAGAGATAGCTGCAAAATCGTGGGTCAATGGTGCCCCGGCCAGGGCAGCACCGGCAGCTAATGCTGGAATCCCGGGAACAATTTCAAGAAAGAGGCCTTTTTCACTATCAGAAAAGCTTTTTTTGTCCTGCACCCTCATAAGTTTTATATTTCTTTGTTTGCAGATTTCAAACACAAGACCTGCCATGGCATAAATTCCCGGGTCTCCACCTGAAACAAGGGCACATGATTTTCCGGATAAGGCTTGTTCTATAGCTTTTTCAACCCTCTCAACCTCTTTCATCATACCTGTTGAGATAATTTCCTTGTCCTGGATCAAATCAGCAATTAAATCTATATAAGTTGTGTACCCTGCAACACAATCCACTTTTTTTATAATTTCAATGGCCCGCTGCGACATGTAAGAGCTGTCTCCAGGGCCTGTCCCGATAACATACAGCATCATTTTTTTATTGCCACCGCCAGGGTGACATCCTTATTTTTTTTCTTTGGAACAATTAGTTTTCCATTGTCGGCTGCCAGAATTGCAGCAGCTTCACATACACTCTTAACTCCTAAATGCTTCTCCACCATTTTTGATGGTGTCTTAATCGTTTTTACCGAATTTAAATTTTTGTTGTCATAAAAAAGAATTCCAATTTTCAGCTCTTCTGAAAGTGCTAATAACCCTGTTTCATCTTTTTTGATATCTGCTGTTGCAAATTGACAAATGCTTTTAATAGAAAGACTCTCTTTTTTTAGAACCATCAATAAAAACTGTTTAATTTCTTCACAACTTGTTCCTCTGTTGCATCCAATGCCGATGCTTAAGACAGGTGGTCTTAAAATTAGAGTTTCACGTGAAACGTCTTTGATTTTAAATGAACAAAATATTTTCTTAGTTGAACTCTTCCTTGGGTTTTCACTCGTCCAGAAATGTTTTGGCAGATCATTCTTAATAAAACCAAAAGGGTCAAATAAGCTAACCGGTTCCCCCATAAGAAATGCCATATTAATATGTTTTATATTTTGAGGGGTTTCAATAAAAACTTTTCTTTTCTTTGCTATTAAATCTATGGCCGGCAATTTATTTGTGTCCGTTGCCGTGGTTATGACAGGGGTGCCGGAAATGATGCCGGCAATCTTTTTTGCAAGTCTATTAGCGCCCCCCAGATGACCTGAGATAAGACTGATGGCATGGGTTCCATTGTCATCCACCACCACAACGGCCGGGTCGATAATTTTTGACTTCAACAAAGGTGCAATGATTCGAATCGCGATGCCTGTAGAAAAAATGAAAACATGTCCGGAAAATTTATTAAACTGATAGTGGATCTCCGCGGATAGTTTTTCAAATGTAATTGTATTTTCTTCACAAGTATCCTTCCCTCCAATTTTTGCAGAAACAAAAAGGCTTGAACCCTTGATGGCGAGCAAAATTTTTTTACCCAGGATTTTTCCATTGGGAGTTATGCTCCATATGGCAATGGAATCAGGAATAATTTTATTTTTCAGCAATTCTATATCCATGGGAAAATGTCGAATCATATAATTTTGATTTTACAACAGCCCGGTTGTCAATGCTTGCCTCAACAGATTTCCCGACAATGATCAGGGCATGCCTTGTAATAGAATTCTCTTCACAGGTTTTCATAAGCTTTTTAATTTTTGTATAAACAATTTTTTCTTCGGGATGGCTTACTTTATAGGCCACTGCGCATACGGCATTTCTGCCATAATGTTTTTCCAGTATCAGCTGAACTTTTTTGGCATGACCGATACTCAAATAAATGGCCATTGAAGATTGATGATAGGCAAGTTTTTCAAGGCTTTCCAATTCCGGAACCGGTGTTCTACCGGAGATTCTTGTTAGAATCAGGGTCTGGGTTACCTCGGGAAGGGTATATTCCATATTCATCTTGGAAGCTGCGGCAAATGCCGCTGTAACACCAGGAATAACCTCATATGGTATTTTGATTTTTTCAAGTTCCCTCATCTGTTCAAAAATTGCACCATATAAAGAGGGGTCGCCCGTATGGAGGCGAACAACCTTTTTCCCTTTGGCATGATAGGTTTTTATGGCATCAATAATCTGGACAAGATCCATACCGGCGCTTGATTGTGTCTCCGTATCTTTTCCCTTCCAGCAGAGCACGGCTTCGGGCACCAGAGATCCCGCATAAATGATAAGATCGGCCGTTTTCAAGGCTTTCATGGATTTAACAGTGATGAGGTCAGGATCACCTGGGCCTGCACCTGCAAAAACAACTTTATTTTTATTTTCCTTCATATACTTTACCTTAGTTTAGAATTTTGATCCTGAAATGATCCAAACCGGGTTTAATGCTTCAAGCCGATCTCCAAAGGGTAATCCTTTTGAGATCGATCTGGAAACTTGAATTTGCACGATCCGGGGATCAAATTGATACTCTTTTAAAAGCCTTAAAGCGGTCTCAAGGCTTTGCAGTAAAACAGTATTAATCACAATAATTCCAAGGGGAGCCAGCCTTTCGCAGGAGGCTTTAATAATTTGCTCAAGGTGTTTACCCCCGCCACCAATAAAAATTCGATCCGGGGTATTCAACTCTTCAATTCCTTTGGGGAAGTCTGTGTTTAATACATGAACGTTCTGGCAATTAAAACTTTTAATATTCTGAAGAATATCAGGAATTCGACCCGGGTGTTTTTCTATTGCATACACCCGACCCTGGGGAACCTGAAAAGAAGCTTCAATACCAATGGAGCCGGAACCTGATCCAATATCCCATACCACATGATTATTATGGATCAGTTTTAGTTTAGATAATGCTATGCAACGGATTTCAGATTTTGTAATCAATCCCTTTGAATGTTTGAATTCGGATTCGTCCATGCCGATATGGGTTTCACGTGAAAACCGGCTGTTTTCTTTTAACCGGGCTTGCAAAATGACGATATTGGGTTGAGAAAAGGCTTGTTCTCCGACCTGGTCAAGGGTTTTAAACCATGTGATCTTCTCTTTTTTATTCCCAAGATTTTCGAGAACACAAAATTTGAAATTTTGCAGCCCTTCTTTTATCAGACCTGCGGCAATATATTGGGGATCCATTTTCAGATCGGTTAAAAATACTATTTTGCTCTCATTAGCAAGGCATGCAAAGGCAAATGTTTTTTGCTGTCTGCCGTGAAGACTGATGATTTTTGCATCATGCCAGGGTTCTTTTATGGCTGCAAAAGCAGCCGAAACCGATGAAATATTTGAGTGGATATGTAATTGATCTTTTTTAAAATGTTGAATCAGTGTGGAGCCAACCCCATAAAACAGTGGATCTCCAGACGCTAGAACAACAATTTTGTTAGAGTCCGTCTTTTCTTTGATAGCCTTAACAAGACTGTCAATGCGAGCCGTGATAAAAATTTTCTTCTTATCCGGGTAATCAAAGAGGTCAAGGTGGCGCCTGCCGCCAACCAATACATCGCATGCTTTGATTAGGTCCAGGTGTCTTAGGGTAAGATCATCTTTTCCCTGTCCGATGCCGATAATGTTTATTGGATTCATATTATACCACTATATAATAAAGGGTTCCCATTAATATGATGCTCAGTACTCTGAATAACTGACCTGATAATAACAGCTGCAGCCCCATTTTGGGAGAGAAAATTCCCATATACCTGGGAAGCTGATGACGAAGGGCTCTTATCGGAAAAGCAAGAACATTTCCAAGCAGCAGCGCAATGACGGTTTGTTTAACAGTGATAACACCTGCATCCATCAATGCCCCGGCTGCTGCAAATCCTGATGTGAACTCGGCAGCAAAACTCAAAATGACAACAGATAAGGACTCAACCGGCATAATGGTAAGGGTTATAACACCTGCCAGAGATTTGTTCAAATAATCAAAAAACCCATTATAATTAAGTATAAAAACAAGGGTATAAATAGGTAAAACCCAGATAATAATGTTGATAATACGTCGAGGAAGTTTTGATTTAATTTTTTTTATTATAATCGCAAAATCGTTTTTAGTTTCTTCTCCAATTTTACTGTTTTCCTGGTGTGACAGGCTATGGATCTGTTCTTGACATGATTTTCCATACTGTTTAAGATATATTTTGCCAAAAATAAGAAAACAAATTGTCCTGAAAAGAACGGCCAGAAAAGTTATAAAAAAATAAAGTGCCCCGGCAAAACCGGTTAAAGGTAAAACAATAAATACGGTAGTGGGAAGGTGCAGAAAAAACGCCGGGAACTGGTTGATATAATTTGACAGGAACAATTGCATTTTGCTGATTTTATTATCTTCATAAAAATCCAGAAGCATTGCATTGGCAACTGCTCCGGATATAAAAGCACTTGTAAAAGCAGCACTGCACCGATTTCCAAGATTTGAGAATCGGAAAAAAGGTCTGGCAATGACAGCAACCTGTTTTGTCCAGCCAAAGCTTTCAATCAATTGACCTGCTAAAAGCCCGATGGAAATGAACATAAGAAGTCTGAACAAGGGTATTCCAAGTTTTTGCAAGCAGATTGCAAGGGTAATCGGCTCAAAATAATTCAGGCTGAAAATCAAACAAACCAGCGTGAAAAGGACAGAAGCCCCAAGGTTTTTATATTTTATATCACGGTCTTTCATTTAGAGGCAAGTATCAGTGTCCAGTAATCGGGAGATCTTTTTTCAAGTTCATCAAGATCCTCTATGATCAGCTCATTTTTACGGCCGCACTTTGATACAGCCACGCTTTTGTTGACAAGACCAGTTTCTTTCAATGCTTTATTGATATCCTGAATATTTTTATAGGCCTTTACAATGGCAACATTTTCAACTCCGTTGATATGTCGTATCCGATCGCCGCCATAGGCTCCTGAGGTCACAAGTAATGACTCTTCCCCTTCCACAAGTATCCTGTTCAGCCGGGCTGAGGCTGCATGAAAAGAGGTGATTCCCGGAATGGTTTCAATATCTGCTTCCGGCATAATGCAGGCCATTTTTTTCAAAATATAACCAAAAGTGGAATAAGTTGTAGGATCTCCAAGGGTCAGAAAAACCGCATTTTTCCCCTTTTGCAACTCCCTGGCAATCTGTTTTGCATTATTAATCCATGCGGCTTCCACCTCTTTGACATCCTTGGTCATGGGGAAAGACAATTTTTCAACCCGGACTGAGTCCGCAATATAGGGCGATGCAATCTCGACTGCAAGGCTGTAAGTATTTTTCGTGGATGCAGCCGTGAAAATAACATCAGCTTTTTTTATGACCCTGACAGCTTTGACCGTTATCAATTCCGGATCTCCAGGTCCAACACCTACACCGAATAGTTTTCCAACATTTTCCATTATAACTCCTTTGTAAGTTTTAATTGATTGAAAATATCTGGATAAAGGATCGTTCCAATTGCAATAATCCCTTTGTAAAGCCTGGGAACAGGACGTGAAACGATATTCTCATCAATTAAGTATATCTGATTGTTCTTTACAGCCTTAATAACACCAAATCCTGGTTCGTTTTTTATCTGTTTAATACTCACAGCGTTCATTACGCCTTTTTGTGAGAGAAAGACATCTATCTGTGGACCTTTTGCAAGTATCTGCTCCTTACCATAGACGGCTATATTTGTATTTCTTGATGGCTTTGCATCCCAGGCCACATTGATACCACCGGCGGTTTCAAGGGCAAAAATAGGCATGGCACCCTGTGTGAATGTTTTCATCCTGGTATGGATCGCCTGGAAATAAACCTTTTTTTTGACCTGGATTTTAAGGGTTTTTGTTTTGATATGGTGTATTTTTTTTTTAAAATCCAGCATCATTTTTTGCGCCTGCAGGTCTTTTCCAGTCAACACGCCTAATTTTAACCAATAGTCATACATTTCATTAATTCCGCAAGGTTGAAGTGAAACCACTGTAATTCCGGATTTTTCAAGGCGGCTCATTAATCTTGGATACCCATTGTCAATCATTGGTCGAACCAGAACAAGATCAGGCATAAAGGCTAAAAATTTTTCAGGATCATCATGGTATGAAAATTTTGGTTTTTTTTCCACCTGCAAAGGAAAACTATCATTAATGGACACTCCTATGATCTGTTCTTCAAGGCCTAAATGATAAAGATTTTCAGTATGTGCACCATAAAGAGAAATAATCCGGGTAAAGGGTTTCAAAAAATTTATCTGTCTTCCTTTTTTATCTGACAGGGTTAAGGCAGAACACTTCAGCGAAAAAATCAAAATAATAAAAAGAATGATGCCTGTTATATTTTTAAATTGACGGATAATACACCTGCTTTGCTTGAGCATGCTCATTAAACTCAACAATGGATGTCACACCAAACACATCTTTAATAGTGTGTTGTGTCAGGACATCCTGGGAATGACCAGATGCTTTTATCTCTCCCTTTTTAAGCATCAGCAGTTCATCAGACCAGCTTGAGGCAAGGTTTAAATCATGTAAAACGCTTATCACAAGGGTATTCTTTTCTTTTACAGATCGTTTTACCAGGCCAAGCATTTGTAAAGTATGATTTATGTCCATATTGGAAAAAGCCTCATCTAATAAAAGAACCTTAGTATCCTGACAAAGAGCTCTGGCAAACACGCACCGCTGTCTTTCCCCTCCTGAAAGTTCATTAATTTTTCTATCTGACAAATGTTGGATACCACATGCTTTCATCACTTTACCCACTTTTTTTATATCATCGCCACCTGGATGTGAGAATCTGGGAATATATGGGTGTCTTCCCATCATAACCACATCTTTTACACTGAACGGGAAATTAATTATGTAGTCTTGGGAAACCAGGGAAACTTTTTTTGCAATCTCTTTTTTTGAAAGGGACAAAAGCGGTGTCTCATCAATATTGATACTACCTTTGCAGGGGTTAAAAAAACCTGAAATTAAATCTAAGAGAGTGGTTTTCCCACTGCCGTTGGGTCCGATAATGGAATAAAAATTGCCGGAAACAAAAGAACAATTGATATTCTGAAGTATCATATCATGGTCATAGGCAAAAGAGATGTCGTGTAGATGCAGTTTCATTTTCCCCCTATTTAAACCTGTTTTTTTTAAAGATCCAACAAAAGACAGGGCCACCTGTAAGAGCAGTCAGAACACCAATTGGTATTTCATGTGGAAGAACCGCCCGGGTAATGGTATCGGCAAACAACAACAAAAAAGCACCTGCGATCATGGACAAGGGGATCAGTTTTCGATTGTCAGGTCCTGTTATAAATCTGATCGTGTGGGGTACCAAAAGACCGACAAAGCCAATGATACCTGATACGGATACACATACGGCAGCCAGCATTGAACCTGTTACCAGCAAAATAATGGTAATTTTTTTTAGATCCACTCCCAGGCTTGTGGCGGATTTGGCCCCAAGAGAGATCAGATTCAGGTCGCGGGCAAAAAATATTGAAATAAAAAGACCGATCATCAAAAAAATCAGAACAACCCAAAAATCAAGCCAGGTTTTAGAAGCAAAACTGCCCATGAGCCAGAAAATAATAACAGAGACTTGTTCATTGGCAATAAACTTTAAGAAACTTATTCCAGCAGAAAGAATTGCCGCAACAATGATTCCGGATAAAATCAGGTTATTGGATGAAAGTCCGGACATCGGATTCTTTGAAGAATAGGATAAAAATAGGACCAAAAACAAAGTTGTGCAAGCACCGGTAAAAGCAAAGGCTGGAACGGAAACAAATGCAGCACTTAAATTTAATAGAATGGCAATGCTTGCTCCAAATGCAGCACCGGCAGATACGCCAAGAGTATAAGGATCGGCAAGAGGGTTCAATAATATTCCCTGGAATAAACTTCCAGACACAGCTAAGGCCGCCCCGACAATAGCACAGGTAAGTATTCTTGGAAGCCGAATATCAAATATTACTGCCAAATAGGTTTCACTTGTATTGTCCAGTATCTGAAGGTTGCTAATTGTTTTCCCATAAAGAATGCTGATGATATCCATCATTGGAATATGGATATATCCCATGGATAAAGATATAAGAATCATTAAAATAAGAAAAAATGAAAATAGAACTGCCAGATATATAGTTCTGTCTTTTAATATGTTAATGGATGTATCCAAAATCTTACCATATTCTACAGGTCAATGCCTGAATCTTTTGCAGCATCTTTTATATGGCTTATAAAAAGATCGGCAAAATCATTATTAGATCCAAGACCCTTGAGAATTGTTTCAACATGAAATCCGGCTTTACTTAATACAGTTTTCCAGGAGTCTTCTTTATCTCCGGCCATGTCATTATTTGCATGGTCGCCGGCAACGATCATCAATGGTTTTAACAGGATATTTTCAATTTTTGGGGTATAATGGCCAAGTCTTTTCTTAATATCATCAAGACCGGGATACCCTTCAACACTCCCTATAAAGGTTTTGATTAAAGGATAAGTTTTTCTCATTAATTGCTGGAGCTCAACATAAATACCTGTTGACCACAACTCATTTCCGTGGCCTATATAAACAAGAGCAGCATCTTTCTGTCTGGCAAGGGCAACATCATCAGCAAATGTTTTTACAGCCTGTTTAAGGTCATCGTGATAGGGATATGCATCCCCAACAGTTCCAAGGGCCGGCCTGCCAAGGGCTATTTTATTAAAGGGTTTCCATTTGTCTCTGATGGTTCTAATTGACTTGACAGCATTTACATATTGCATCAAGTCATGGTATTGTTCCATGTGGAACAAATGAGTTGGTTGCACAATAACATCCTTAAATCCTTGGCTTTTAAGATCACCAAAAGTACTAAGTATGTTTTTTGTAAAAAGAATTTCTTCACTGATTCCCTTGTCTATCCATTCTTTTGGATTCCTGCTTCTTTTTTTCCAAATCGACCGGATAATATTGGACGTAAAAACAACCCGGACTTCAGTACCAGGAAAAGCTGACTTTACCCTGGATGTTATATTGTCTATGGATTGAACTGCTAAGGGTTTAGTGGTTCCAAAACTTGCTATTATGATTGCGGTTTTGGCCTGCAGGTGTGTGCATAAAATTGCACCAAGCAAGAGGAACAATATAGTAAAATAAGCTTTTTTCATAGCATTTCCTCGGTTATTATTCATTAAAATAACACGGGATCGAGTATAAATTAAAAAATCCCACACCAGACTATCTGATATGGGAACCGTTTTTATCTTCATTTTATAGATCTGCCTACGTCCTCGTAAGCAATACGATCAAATTTCCAGGCAGGTTTTCTGACTTCCGGATTTTTTTACTTATCACGCCTTCCCATTAAAACAGCTTAATTTAACAGTGGTCAATGTGACGTTCATCCCCGGTTACAGCGGCGGGCCCGTTCCTGACTTTAACAGGATTCCCTTTTAACTGCATATGCAGCGCCTAAAAATATTTTCTAAAATAGACATATTGGAGCCCTGTGTCAAGAAAAAGTTTTGACTGCCAAAGATGAGAACTCCAATAGATTAAACCACTTATTTTAAAAATGAGATTTTATCCCTTTGAAATAAAAATATCCTGATTCAAAATATCAAGTTCATTAAATCCTACTTTTAAAGAAAATAAGACAGATAAGATTGTGCTAAAATATTCGGTGTAGAAAATGGCAAGCATTATGGCAATCTGGTATTTTATAGCTACAATCGGAAGGGAGCCCCCTAAAATTTGACCGGTCATCATGCCTGGCAAAGATACAAGCCCTATAGTTGCCATGGAGGCTATGGTCGGAGAGATAGACGCTATAATGCTTTCTTTAAAATAGGGTTTTAATGCCTGGATGCGGCTGCAAAATAAAGATAAGGAATAAAGATACACTTTCTCATCTTTATTTATTCCAGAGTAAAAATTATTTAATCCGATAATGATACTCCTAAGGCAGTTGCCAAGCAGCATGCCACCAATGGGGATTATGTATTTTGCTTCGAACAGGTTATCGATTCTTACCACCACGGAATTAAAAAAAAATAGAATGATGGCAAAAGGTAATAATAGTGAAAAAAACACAGGGATGAAAAATTTTAAAATTTTAAGATTGCTGGACCTTAAAATAGACTGGCAGGCTATGGATATCATGAGTAAAAGATAGGCAGAGTTTAAAACCGGTGAATTAAACTTGAAGAGAAATTCAAGATAAATTCCTACAAAACTGAGTTGAATGCACATTCTGATTATCGAGAAAACCATGTTTTTATTAATGGTGAGTTTCAAATATCTGTTGATATAGAAAACAGGGATAATAAAGATGAATAATGAAGCAAGCGAAAAAAGGCTAAGATCCTGAGCACCCAATTGATCACCACCTTTCAATTTTAATAGTTTTGTTTTTTTCCCAGACATCATCATGAGAAATAATGATAATGGTTTTCTCCAGACCAAGGATATAATCCATTATTTTATTTTTCATTTTTTCATCAAGAGATGAGGTGGGTTCATCCAGAAGCCAGACTGGTCGGTCAAGAAGAAAACCAATGAACAAACCAATCCTTTGACGTTCACCACCGGACAATTCTTTTACAGATTGATTAAGGATAATTTCATTGAGGTCTAGAAAATTCATCAGCACGGGAAAACGGGTATTATCCAGAATTTTTAATAAGTTATGTTTCCAAATTTCATCAAGAAGGGTTTTTACCTTTTCATTTTTAAGATCAATATCCTGGCTTAAATAAAAAATCTGCTGCCGGATATCCTTGATATGTTCTTTAACTATATCAAGACCATTAAAAGAGACTCTTCCTTTATCTATTGGTTCAAAACCAAGAAGAATTTTAAAAAGCGTGGTTTTTCCAATACCTGATTTACCTTTAATTAAAGTTTTTTCATTCTTTTGAACGGAAAAATCCAGATCGGAAAAAATTTCTTTATCTTTTCGCTTTATATATACCGATTCAAATTTTATCATTTTGTTTGCCTCTAATTTCAAGGAAAAGCTGATCTGCTTTTTCTTCGGCGTCTTTGAAAACTTCTATACCCAATTGTGTGATGGAATAATATTTTCTAATTTTGCCGTTAACAATTTGGTTTTTTTTTATAAGCAGACAGCTCTGTTCCATCTTATTCAAAAGAGGATACAGGGTTCCGGGGCCAATGTTATACCCATGTGTTTTAAGCTCTTCCATAATCCAGGCACCGTAAACAGGAGCCTTCTTGGTATGGTACAGGATATGCATCTGGACAAAACCCTGATAGAGTTTTTGTAATATTTTATTTTTCATTAAATTATTAACCTTCTTATTTATCGATTTCCGATATCGATTCTTAATATTGCGATTATTTCCAGTTTTGTCAATAAAAAATTATCATATAATTATCATATAAAATAGTATCAGAGGATAAAAATAAAAAATTAGCTTTTTAATGCAATTATCAAGACCAAGAAACCAGAGCCAACGCCTGAAAAATAATATTTTACTCTGCTATCCGCTACAATGATTGTAATTGTAGTCACAGCAACTATTTCAGGTCAATTTGCCTTGGATGAGCATTTTGGGGCGTATTTTTACAGGCTCTGGCGGGCGTAACCATAGGTCGCGGGAATAGTCTGAGAGAAGCTAAGTTTTTCCGCCACAGTTGTAGCCTGACATTGAGCCTGTCAATATGCCCCATCCAGTTATGGAAAGGTAAGCTGACCTGAACGGGTATGGACGAATCATAAAGAAATTACATGCTATTGCCCTGGGTCAAGAAAGTTCAGATATTGCATTTTAAGCAAATTCTCTGTATTTTAAGGCTTTAATCTGAAATATAATAGGAATTGTATGAAATTTGATAAATATCATATAGCGTCACAAATAAAGAGAAATCTGTCAGATCTCGGCTTTAAACGGCCTACAGACATCCAGTTTAAGGCCATTCCTTCAATTATGAAGGGAGAGGATGTATTGGCTATCGCCCAGACAGGCACAGGTAAAACAGCAGCATTTGCCATACCCATAATTGATAAAATTCACAGAACAAAAAAATCTAAGCAATCATGGGGAATTAAATGCATTATCATGGTACCCACAAGAGAACTGGCTGCTCAAATCGGTAATGTATTTAATCAACTCTCAAAACATACCAAGGCAAAGGCCTTTGCAGTTTACGGCGGTGTGGAGCAGGACCCACAGATCAAAAAGCTTGCCGATGGAATTGATGTGCTTGTGGCCACACCCGGGCGAATGTTTGACTTGATCAGCCAAGGGTCTATAACCTTAAAACAGGTGGACACCCTTGTTATAGATGAAGCCGACCAGATGCTGGATCTTGGATTTATCAAAGATATCATTGCTGTGAAGAAAAAACTTTTTCAAAAACACCAGACCCTATTCTTTTCTGCAACAATCAATAAGGAGATTAAAAAACTTGCTTTTTCCCAGGTAAAATCTTCTGCTATCAGAATTCAAATTTCTCCGGAAGACCCGGTTTCGAAAAATGTATCCCATTTTGTCATATTCATTGAAATGGATGACAAACGTTTTTTTCTAAGAAGATTCATCACAGACAACTCAAAGGCAAGGATTATTGTTTTTGTCAGAACCAGAGTCCGGGCGGAACGTGTGTCAAAAGCCCTTGAAAGAGGCGATATTAAATCTGCAACCATTCACGGGGAAAAAGATCAAAAGGACAGGACCGATGTGATGGACCGGTTTAAATCAGGTGAAATGAATATCTTGATTGCTACGGATGTAAGCGCCCGGGGCATTGATATTGCCGATGTTAATTATGTCATTAATTATGACCTTCCTGAAAAGAGCGAAAATTATGTCCACAGAGTGGGACGAACAGGCAGGGGCATTAAAAAAGGCATAGCTATATCCTTTTGCAGCCCGGAAGAGAAAGAACGCCTTGATGCCATTCAGGGGTTTTTAAATAAAAAAATTGAGATGATTCCCATCAGCAAAAAGGAACACAAGGATACCATCGCTTTGACCAATGAGACAGACAACATCCAGGATTTAATCATGGAGCAGGAAGAGTGGGAAAAAAAGAAGAGGACGAAACGGAAAAAGAAAAAATAATTGTATTTATTCAGCTCTTACGCTTGAAACCGCCCTGACTGATGGATATTTTTGTTCGATGTTAAACGCTTAACCTCCTGCAAATATCAATCAGACAGGGCTTTGAGGATAATTTTATTAAAGGACTGAACAATCACAAATAATTTTTTATTGAGACCCAGCTATTTTCAGTAATGCCTTGTCTGACAGCCGGTATCGAATCCATTCAGTCTGGGGCTTGGCACCTAAAGAATTATAAAATCCAATTGCCTGGGCATTCCAGTCCAAAACAGACCACTCCACCCTGCCGCAGTCTTTTTCAAGGGCCAGACAGGAGAGATGTTTTATGATTTGTTTTCCAGCCCCACAATTTCTGTATTCCTCAAGAATATAGAGGTCTTCTATATAGAGCCCGTTTTTACCCTGCCATGTGGAGTAGTTAAAAAAGTACACTGCATGGCCAATGGGGACTTTGTCGGCTTCACAGATGACGGCATGGGATGTTGATTTTTTTTCCAATAGTGTTTTTATTAGTTGTTCCCTGTCGGTTTCAACTTCGTGTTCAGCCTTTTCTTCTTGGGCAAGTTTTCTAACAAAGCTCAATATCAACTCTGCATCTTCAATGACGGCTTTTCTAATGGTTATTTTGGACACGCTTTGTTTCCTTTACGTGGAGATTTCTTTTTTAAGCAGGCAGCAGGCAATCTGATATGCCGGATTCCCATTTTTGACATAAGAAAGGTTTTGAGGTTGAATCATTTTGTTCATAACGCAGCCTTCCGGGATGTTGAGATCAAATAAATTTCTTTCATTAATTTTGGGAGCTAAAATTAGCAGATTGTCTTTTATTTCATAGGAATGTAAAGGGAAATCTTCACAAATGGGGCATTGGTATACCCTTCCATTGGGGAACACAAAATAATTGTCAGCCACTAAGCCTGCGCACTGGAAAGATTCGTCGTTGTTCAGAAAAACTTTTGGAAAGGTTACCATTATTCCATGGGAAGCAATCGTTTCTGCAACTGTTGGAATGGTGTTCAGCCAGGTGTCTTTTGATACCTGGAGTTTTTCATCTATTTTTAGGGATTCCCCTCTTATGCCGATCACCTGGATAAAAAATCGTTTGATACCCAGTGTCTGAACCAGATCCGGCATCAACTCAAGTTCATGAAGATTCATATCAGACACAGTATAAATCATTGAACAGGAAAAACCTTTGCCACAGGCCTTTTGAATACCCTCCATTACCTTATCATAGCTTCCCTCGCCTCTGATGGCATCATTGGTTTGTCTTGTGGCCCCATCCAGAGAAAAAGAAAAAAAATCAAGCTCATCACAGGAAATTTTTTCCAGGATGTTATGAAACAAGTACCCGTTGGTATCGATTGTGATGGATTTGAACCCAAGTCGTTTAGCCTCTTTCACAGCCAGGTAAAGATCAGGATGAAGGGTGGGCTCACCCCCTAAAAAAATAACATTGGTCTGACTGGCGTTATTGGACTTTCCTTTATTTAAATCCGGCCTGTTTGAAAAAAGAGCCAGCCAGTTTTTTATGGTTTCAATATCAAGGGTGTTGGTCCCATGCTGATCTTTATTAATATAGCAATGGGAACAGGAAAGATTGCACTTTGTTAAGATGTGAAAAAATAGATTGGAAGAATCCTTTGAAAATGCCACGGTCCTGTTTGTCATCTTATCCCATACACTGCTTGGTGAATTTCGGATCAAAAGGAACAGGATAATTTCCGTCAAAGCAGGCTTTGCAAAAGTTTTGTTCAGGGTTTTTTACTCCCGAGGCGTCCAGCATCCCTTCAATGGTAAGATAATGCAGAGAATCAAGACCCAGGTGGTCCCTTAAGTCATCCCCTTCTTTCTGGGCGGCAATCAGTTCTCCTTTGGAAGAAAAATCAATTCCATAATAACAGGGAAATTTATGAGGCGGACATGAGATTCTCATATGGATTTTTTTAACTCCAAGCTCCCGCAATGCCTTGACCCGGGTCTTTGCAGTGGTACCGCGAATGATGGAATCTTCAATAATTATAATATCTTTGCCTTTTATTAATTCTCTTACCGGATTGAGTTTCACGCGCACGGCAAATTCCCTCATGGACTGGGTGGGCTGGATAAAGCTTCGCCCCACATAATGGTTTCTAATCATACCCATTTCAAAGGGAATACCCGATTCCCTGGCATACCCGATGGCAGCATAATTGCCTGAATCAGGAAATGGCATGACAAGGTCAGCTTCCACAGGGGCTTCCTGGGCCAGTCTCCGGCCAAGGGCTTTTCTCATTTCATAGACATTTTTCCCGTCAATGGTGGAGTCGGGTCGGGCAAAGTAAATATATTCAAATATGCATAAGGATTTATGCTTGGCAGCCTTGGGGTGTTTGATACTCTTAATACCGTCTTCATTAATGATGACGATCTCTCCCGGGTCAAGCTCCCGGATGAATTCTGCCTGTATCAGATCAAAAGCGCAGGTTTCAGATGCCAGGACATAATGACCGTTGAGTTTTCCAAGGGCTAAAGGTCGGAATCCATTGGGGTCTTTCATGCCTATGATTTCACCTTTACAGGTCAAAAGGATCATGGAATAGGCGCCTTCAATTTTTGAAACTGCCTTTAAAACAGCACTCTCAACATCACCTTTAATAAGGTTTTTGATGAATAGATGAAGGAATACCTCTGAATCCATAGTGGTCTGGAATATGGAACCTTGCTCCTCTAATTCTTCTTTTAGGAGATGTGCATTCACCAGATTTCCGTTGTGGGCAACTGCATAGGAACGGTGCCTGTGGTTGACAACAAAGGGTTGGGCATTGGATATTACAGACTCCCCTGTAGTGGAATATCTGACATGACCAATGGCGGAACCGCCTTCAATTCTTTCAAGATCCGCCATGTTAAAGATTTCCGGGACAAGCCCCATGCCTTTGTGAGAGAAAATTTTATCATTTTCTCCCCGGTTTACGGAAATACCGGCACTCTCCTGGCCCCTGTGCTGGAGGGCATAAAGGCCAAAATATGTTATTTTTGCAGCTTCAGTATGTCTATAAAGCCCAAATACACCGCATTCATCTTTAGGTCTTTCGCTCTTAATCATTGGATTATCCATGTTTATTTTCCAGGTGATAGTCTTGAATGGGTTTAACACTAAGGCCTTCTTTTTTCAGGGCCTGTATGGCACTGCAAATAGCCCTTGTACCATCTGTTGTGGTGGCATAAGGGATCTTATATTTAATAGCGGCGCGCCTTATTTCATATCCATCCCGTTTGGTCTGGCTTGATGCACCCGTGTTTAAAATCAACTGGATTTCGTTATTTGTAACGGCATCCACCACATGGGGCCGGCCGGCGGAAACTTTTTTGACACGTTTTGTGGGAACATCATTCTCCTCAAGAAAAATGCCGGTTCCCCGTGTGGCCATGATAGTGAATCCCATTTCATGAAATTTTTTGGCAACGGCCAGGGCAGCCTTTTTATCTTTGTCCTGTACACTGATAAAGACAGTGCCCTGAGTGGGGAGTTTTTGTCCTGCTCCAAACTGGGCTTTTGCCACGGCAGCTCCCAGGTTTTTATCAATCCCCATAACTTCTCCAGTGGATTTCATCTCAGGCCCCAGGACTGGATCAACATTATCAAATCGGTCAAAGGGCATGACCGCTTCTTTTACACAATAGTAAGGAGGGATAACCTCTTTAGTGAATCCCAGTTCATCAAGTGTTTTGCCCAGCATGACCTTTGTTGCAAGCTTGGCTAATGGAATGCCAATGGCTTTGGATACAAAAGGAATAGTTCTTGAGGCCCTGGGGTTTACCTCTATAATATATACTTTTCCTTTCATGATACCAAACTGGATGTTCATCAGGCCTTTCACCTTCAGTTCTTTGGCAATGGCCCTGGCTGCATCTGTCATTTCATCAATATGCTTTTGAGAAATGGAGTATGGCGGCAGCACGCAGGCAGAGTCACCGGAATGGATACCGGCCTCTTCAATATGTTCCATCATGCCGCCAATAATGGTTTTTTCACCGTCTGAAATGGCATCCACATCCAGTTCAAAAGCCTCTTCAAGGAATTTGTCAATGAGTACGGGCTTATCAGGAGATGCCTGTACAGCCAGATTAAAGTATTCTTCAAGATCGCTTTCATCATATACGATTTTCATGGCACGGCCACCCAGAACAAAAGAAGGACGAACCATGACAGGATATCCAATATCCCTTGCCACCTTTATTGCTTCTTCATAGGAAAAGGCAATACCGTTTTCAGGCTGCAAAAGTCCCAGTTTGTTGAGCATTGCCTGGAACAGATCCCTGTCTTCGGCCCGGTCAATACTCTCCGGACTTGTCCCTATGATGGGTGCACCGGCTTTTTGAAGATCAGTGGCAAGGTTTAAAGGGGTCTGGCCACCAAATTGAACGATGACACCATAGGGTTTTTCCTTTTCCACAATGTGAAGAACATCTTCCCGGGTTAAAGGTTCAAAATACAATTTGTCCGAGGTGTCATAATCAGTGGACACGGTTTCCGGGTTGGAGTTGACCATGATGGATTCCACTCCTTCTTCTTTTAAGGCAAAAGAGGCATGAACACAGCAATAGTCAAATTCGATCCCCTGGCCGATTCGATTGGGTCCACCGCCCAGGATAATGACCTTTTTTTTGTTGGATACCCTTGCTTCGCATTCTGTTTCATAGGTGGAGTAGTAATAAGGGGTGGCAGCCCGAAATTCTGCAGCACAGGTATCCACAAGCTTGTAAACCGGTATAATACCAAGGTCTTTTCTTTTCTGTTCAATTTGATTGTCTGTAAGATGGGTAAGGTGTGCCAATTGTTGATCAGAGAAGCCATACTTTTTGGCTCTCTCAAAAAGTTCAAAGGGAAGGTCTTTGCCAGCTAATTTTATCTGTTTTTCAAGATCCACGATTTGTTTCATCTGATTGAGAAACCAGGGATCAATCCCGGTCATTTCATATATCATGGTAATGGGCATACCGTGCTCAATGGCATATTTTAAATAGAACAGTCTTTGAGAATTGGGTGTGGATAGCTTGTACTCTAACTCGTTGCCGGCAACACTGCCGGGAAGGGGATCTTTTCCATCACCACCAAACCCTGCCCTGCCGATTTCAAGGGAGCGGATTCCTTTTTGGAATGCTTCTTTAAAGGTCCTGCCGATGGCCATGGTTTCCCCCACGGATTTCATGGCCGTGGTCAGAATATCCTGGGCTTCGGGAAATTTTTCAAAAGTCCATCTGGGGATTTTTACCACACAATAATCAATTGAGGGTTCAAAACAGGCAAGGGTTTTTCCTGTTATATCATTGGGAATTTCATCCAGAGTATACCCTACAGCCAGCTTGGCTGCAATTTTTGCAATGGGAAATCCCGTTGCTTTGGAGGCTAGAGCTGAACTTCTGGACACTCGCGGGTTCATCTCCACGACAATAAGATCCCCATTTTCAGGGTTGACGGCAAACTGGACATTTGATCCGCCTGTATCCACACCAATTTCCCTTATAATAGCGATGGAGGCATTCCGAAGTTTCTGGTATTCTTTGTCAGAAAGAGTCTGAATTGGGGCCACTGTGATTGAATCGCCGGTGTGTACGCCCATTGCATCCATATTTTCAATGGAACAGATGATAACCACATTATCTGCATGATCCCGCATAACCTCAAGCTCAAATTCTTTCCAGCCAAGGACGGATTCTTCCAGCATCACCTGGGTGATGAGGCTGGCGTCAAGTCCTGCCTTTGAAAGGAGGGCAACTTCTTCCATATTGTAGGCTACCCCTCCACCTGTACCACCAAGGGTGAAACTGGGTCGTACGATAATGGGAAATCCAATGCGCTTTGAAACATCTTCAACTTCCTGCATATTGGTGGCAAATCCGCTTTTGGGAATTTTCAAACCGATTTTATCCATGGCATTTCTGAAAAGTTCCCGGTCTTCGGCTTTATTAATTGCGTCCACTGAAGCACCGATCAATTCAACATTATACTTTTCAAAAACACCTGTTTTAGAAGCTTCAATGGCTGTGTTCAAAGCCGTCTGCCCGCCCAGAGTGGGTAAGAGCGCATCGGGTCTTTCCTTCTCAATGACCTTGATAAGGGTTTCAACGGTTACAGGCTCAATATAAACCTTATCGGCTGTTTCAGGATCCGTCATGATGGTGGCTGGATTTGAATTGATCAAAATGACCTTATAGCCTTCCTCTTTCAAGGCTTTACAGGCCTGGGTGCCTGAATAATCAAACTCACAGGCCTGGCTGATAATGATAGGACCTGCACCAATGATCAGGATTTTTTTTAAGTCTTCACGCTTTGGCATTTTCAATCACTTTTACAAATTGGTTAAAAAGATAGGCTGCATCGTGTGGGCCCGGGGATGCTTCTGGATGATACTGCACTGCAAATACCTGAATGGCATCATTTTCAAGACCCTCAAGGGAATCTTCATTCAGGTTAATATGTGTCATTGCACACTGATTTTTGCCAATGGTATTTAAATCCACGGCAAATCCATGATTCTGAGATGTGATTTCAACCTTGTTGGTTGAAAGGTTTTTCACAGGCTGATTACCGCCCCTGTGACCAAATTTGATTTTCATGGTTTTTCCGCCCATGGCAATGCCTAAAAGCTGCATACCAAGGCAGATACCGAATATAGGAACAAATCCAAGAAGACCTTTTATTGTGTCAACGGCATAGGTAACAGGTTCAGGGTCTCCAGGGCCATTGGACAGAAAAATACCGTCGGGTTTTAAATTTTTTATGGTCTTAACATCTGTTTTTGCCGGAACCACGAGAACTTCGCACCCGGCTTTTTCAAGACATCGGATAATATTGTATTTAATACCGAAATCAAGGGCAATAACAGAATGTTTTTTGCCCTTAAAATGCCAGATTAATGGGTCTTCCAATTTATTGATATCAACGTAGTGAGGTTGGTTATATCTCCAGAAATATGGTTTTTTTGTGGTGACCTTGCCCACAAAATCGCTTCCCTGCATGGAAGGAATCTGTCTGGCCTTTTGAACCAGAACGTCGGGATCTAAATTCGATGTGGAAATAACAGCCCGCATGGCACCTGATTTTCTAATATGCCGGGTTAAGGCCCTTGTATCCAGATCTTCTATGCCCAGGACATGGCCTTTGATCAGATAATCTGCCAGGGTTCCTTTGGACCTGAAATTGCTCGGGAAATCCTGGTATTCTTTCACAATAAATGCTGCTGCCTGAATTTTATCAGATTCAATGTCCTCGGGGCAGACGCCATAGTTTCCGATTAAGGGATACGTCATGGTAACCATCTGACCATAGTAGGAAGGGTCGGTCAGAATTTCCTGGTATCCGGTCATACTGGTATTGAATACGACCTCCCCCTTTGCTTCACCTGGACCGGTAAAGCTCCTGCATGGAAAAATTCTGCCGTCTTCAAGGACTAATAATGCTTTCATAAAAATTTACACCTGTTTACCATTTATTTTATATTATTTATCCGGGTTATCCCCGGATCGTTTTATGACCTGCATAATTTATTTGCAAATCAGGTTCGCTTTATAACACAATTGGTGTAATTTTGGCAAGTTAGTTCTATGAAGCGCGGGACCAACCCATGTAAATAATATTTGGTTCTGGTAAGGCTACAAGGATTGTAATTTTTGGCACAGCAACTGGTTCAGGTCAGTTTGCCTTGGATGAGCATTTTGGCACAAGTGTAGCCCGATATAGCGCCTGCCAAACTGTCCCATCCAGCTATGGAAAGATAATACTGTCGGGTTTTTAAAAGTTCAGCCTGTAAGGGCTTAAGGCAAAGATTCTGTCTCAAACGAGGCCATGTGTACACCCCGTCTTTCCAGCAGGCTGCCCTCGGCCAGATAAAGCATAACAAGCACTTTATTATAATCAATGATGGCCTCCACTTCCAGGATATGAGAGGCCAGAAGATCACGCTGGGCCTGGGCAACTAGAAGACCCGTGCTGGTCCCTGCCTCAAACCGTTCCTTTTCAGCCTTCATGGCTTCCTCCTGGTGCATGCGCGTTACCCGGGTTGCATCGATCTGCTGTCTAACACGGTCCAGGTCATTCAGTGCAATGCGAACATCCCGTTGAATGATCTGTCTCATGTTGTTTAATGCTTCCTGTGCCTGTTTCAAGGTAATTCTTGCCCCACGATCCTTTGCCCGGGTGTTCCGATTGCCAAGTGTACGGCTGAAATTGATACCAAAGGAAAGGTCATAGGTGGAATCCTTCATGGCCTTGAAAGAACCGGAAAAGGAGTCAGCATACCCTGTTTTTCCCAGGCTGATGAACAGATCCAGCCGGGGAAGGATACCGTTGCGGGTTTTCACGATTTCCAGCCGGTGCTGTTTCATCTGCAACCGGGCTTCCTGTAAATCTGATCTGGACTGATCGGCCAGCTTCAGGTGATCTTCAGGTCTGACCATGGTTTCAGGCTCGGATACAGGAGTGGTTATCGTATGGATCTCCAGTTCATATTGTCCGTCCCGGCCTTGGTTGGTATAAAAAAGCAGGTTCAATCGACTTTCTTCAAATCTGCTTTTCGCATTTATCAGGGCCTGCTTACGCAGGGCGACTTCAACTTTGGCAGCAGCAGATTCGATAGGGGGGTGGGTTCCGATTTCAATGCATTGTTCAACCTCAGACAATTGCTTTCTGGCAATGTCCAGGGAATTTTCAAAAATGTCGATTTTCTGCCGGGCAAGGACGTGGTCCCAATAGGCGATCTCTGTATCCGCCAGAACTGCTTCAATGACTCCCCGTAGTTCATAGATGGAGACAGCCGTATCCAATTGAGCCTGGTGGATACGGGCCAGATTCACGGAAGAGCCGTACCCCCTCAACAGTGCCTGGGTAATTGTCATTCCCATTCTCAATTTCTGTTCTTCAGGCGCATCATAAGCATCATCAACGCTATGCTCAACACCGACCTCAATATCGGTTCCCAGGGGAAGTTTTTGAGAAAGACCGATAAGGGCTTGTTGGCCCTGTTCCTCGGATCTGTTCCATATGCCGGTATTAGAATTAATTTTTTGTGCCCGGTCCCTGGCATAGCTGAATTTGGAAAACAGTTCCGGATCAAACCTGCTCCGCTCCATCTGTTCGGAAAAGCCGGTAAGAACAGGATTGTATCTTTTCACCCGGATGCTTGAATTTGTTTCCAGGGCCATGACAAGGGCCTGATCCAGAGACAGATTAAGGCTGTTTCCTTTGGAAACGGCAACAGGCAAATTTTTTACAGGCCCATTTTCAATCCCTTCCTGTTCTGACAAAGGGAGTTCTTCTATAGCTGTCTGGGTTAATGGCTGTTCATATACAGGCCAGTGATCGGGCCGGATGCAACCGGAGCTTTCAGTCAGGATCACCAGGGCTGCAATAAGGGGTATCAATCTGATTTTTTGCGGAGATTCCATTTTCATTTGTCGTTTATAACCTCCTGGGGGTGGAAAAGGGAATAAACAGCTGGAATCAGCACCAGCGTGATGAGTGTTGAGCCGGTAAGTCCTCCGATGACCGCTCTTGCCAGAGGCGCCTGGGCTTGTGCTCCTTCACCCATACCCATAGCCAGGGGAACAAGGGCCAGAATGGTGGTGAGGGTCGTCATCAGGATGGGGCGAAGTCGCCTGCGGCCAGCTTCTGCAACCGCATCCCTTACCAGGGAACCTTTCTGAACCAGGCGATTGGCTTGATCCACCAGTAAAATGGCATTGTTTACCACAATGCCGCCCAGCATGATACAGCCGATATAGGACTGAAGGTTCAGGGTGGTCTCGGTCAAAAACAGGGTGATCAACACACCCACAGCTGCAAAGGGAACGGATACCATTACGACCAGAGGATTAATCAGGGATTCATACTGGCAGGCAAGGACCATGTATACAAGTATTAGGGCAAGGACCAGGGATACCATTAGTTCGTTAAAAGATTTCTTCTGTTCCTCCCAGGCGCCGGACACCCTGAGATCATACCCAACAGGCCTGGGAATTTGATCCAGGCGCATCTGGGCCTCGGTTGCCACAGATCCCATATCCCTGCCGGCTATATTGGCCACAACCCGAACCTGTCTCTGCTGGTTTCTGCGATCAATGAGAATCGGACCTATACCGGGCTGTGTGGTCACAAAGCTTTTCAGGGGAACAAGATTACCGCTGGCAGTTGTCAAGGTCAAGTCAAGGATTTCGTCAATGGATCGTTTTTCTGCATCCTTGAGCTGAACAAAAATCCTGTAGGAATTGCCGTCTACCCTGAATTCACCGGCATTTGACCCAGCGACTGCTGTTTCGATGGCCTTTGCGACATCACTGACACTTAGACCCAGATCCCCTATTTTGTCCCGATCTATGCGCACTTCCTGCCTGGGGATGCCGTCCAATTTGTCGGTTTCCACATCCGTAATACCCGGTATGTCGTTAATGGCTTCGGACACCTTCCGGGCCAGCGCTTCCAGGATGAAAAGTTCAAAACCGATCACCTCTATTGTCAGCCCGTCATTGCCGCCCAGAATCCGTTCCAGCAGAAACTGTCCCTGGGGAGCCCGGGTTCGTATTTTCATGGCTGGAATTTTTCCGTCCAGGCTTTTGCGAAGATCAATAGCAATCTGGGTATTGGAACGCTGCCGTTCCATTGAAGGCGTCAGAGAAAGATTGATTTGTGACCGGGACATGGCATTGGGCCGTCGGCCGCTTGCCCCTACGCTGACAACGGATGACACCGCTTCCGGTACGGAATCCGATACAATGCGTTCCATGATCCGGCTCTGCCGGTCGATGAGATCCAGACGGGTTCCAAGCTCCATCTCACCTGTCACCCGGATCTCGCCTTCATCGCTGGGGGGTATAAATTCCGTGCCGATATAGGGGACAAGAAGAAGGCTGCCAGCCAGGGCTGCCACCGCTGTAAGAACCGCTATAAACCGGTGGTTCAGAACCCCTAGAAGAAAATCCCGGTACTGGTTGGAAAATTTTTGGTATAAACGGTCCGACCCTTTGGACAGCCGGCCCACAATAGTGGATTCAAAATCCTTGTTCCGGTTTTGGGTCGTCATGAACCGGGCCGACAGCATGGGCACCAGGCTCAAGGCAATCAGCAGGGAGCAGACCAGGGAGAACATGACCACATAGGCCAGTTCCTGGAAAAGAATACCTGAGACACCCCGAACAAATACAAGGGGCAAAAATATAACCAGGGTGGTAAGGGTACTTGCAACAATGGCAGAACTGACCTCCATGGCACCCTTCACCGAACCCTCAACCGGATGTTCATTGTATTCATTTTTTCGGCGGTAGATATTTTCAAGAACCACAATGGAACTGTCCACCATCATCCCGACACCCAGGGCAAGACCGCCAAGGCTCATGAGATTCAGAGTGAATCCCCCAAAGTAGATAAGGGCAAAGGTTGCAACAAGTGAAATGGGTATGGACAGGGAAATGATCAGGGTGCTGGTGATGCTTCTCAGAAAAAAGAGCAGCACCACAATGGCAAGACCACCGCCATAAAGAACCGATTTGGTGACATTGGCAATGGACCGTTCGATAAAATTCCCCTGATTGATAACAGGAACGATGCGAATCCTTGGAAAGGCTTTGTTCGCAGATTCAATTTCTGAGAGTATCTGTCTTGAAACTTCCACTGTATTGGCATTGGCCTGTTTCCGTATAGCCACGCGAATACCCCGCCGGCCATTAACCCGGATGATACGTCGAAGTTTTGTATACGTGTCTTTGACCTCGGCAATCTGGCTCAGACGGATCAGTGTTCCATCCTGATTGGAAATGATCGTATCTCGGATCTGGTTCATGTCCACAAACTCAGAAGGCAGAGAAAGGGTTACTTCAAAACGTCCCATCTCAATCTTGCCGGCAGGCAGTTCCAGATTGGCATCGCGGATCGCTTTGATAACTTTGTCAAAGGGCAGTCCCAGGGCCTTTATCCTGTCCGGGTCCAGTTCAATGCGGACCTCTCGGTCAAAACCGCCCCAGACGTCGACCTGGGCCACCCCTGGAATACGGGCAAACCGGTACCGGATTTGGTTCTCGATGAGCTGGGTCAGTTCGACCGGATCCAGATCGCTTGATATTCCCAACAGGACCACGGGGAAACTGCCGATATCAAATTTCCTTATTCTGGGCCGGACAATATTGTCGGGAAGCTCATTTATCTCATCTTCGATTTTTGAGGTGACATCCAGAGCAGCTGTGTCAATATCAGTGTTCCAGACAAATCGAACACTGATGCTGCTTCTGCCTTCCGAGGATTGGGAACTCATCTCTTCCACACCCGGCACCGTGGCAACGATCTCTTCCAGAATCTGGGTAACCAGACGTTCCATGACCTCGGGGCTGGCTCCCTCATAATTGGTTCGGATATCCAGTGTCGGCAGTTCAATGGTGGGAAGATAGTCTATCCTGAGGCGATCCAGGGACACACTGCCGATGGTGATAATGATCAAGACAACCATGGTGGTGAAAATCGGACGTCTGACACTGAATCCGGGCAGGTTCATTTGTCCTTCCCTGCGGTGTCTGGATAATTTTTAATGTTTTTTGGATCAGGAATGCTGATGGCAGAGCCGTTTTCCAGCAGGTGCTGTCCAAGGATGACCACCCGTCCCGACAGGCCGTTGCCTTCCACCTGTGCCTGTCTGTCCTCGATAATACCCATGGTAACCGGGTGCCAGGAGACAGTCAAACTTTTTTCATTGACGATAAATACCCCGGTCTGGTCCCTTCGTGATGTAATGGCCATCTCAGGGACAAGGGTGGCATTGGCAATGGTCCTGACATCAATAGTTGCCCGAATGAACATGCCGGGTTTAAGCTTTAGCTCCGGGTTGGCAATGGCCAGCTCTATCCTTGCCTGGCGGGTGGTTTTGTTGAAAACGGGAGATATTCGGTCGACCTTCCCGTAAAAAATTTCTGTTGGATAGGCGTCTGTGGTCAGCGAGACTGGTTGACCTGGACTGAGGCTTGCATAATCCTTTTCCGTGGTATGGACAATACCGGTAATCGGCTCAAGTTTGGAAATGAGAAGCAGGGGCGTATTGGCAGAGACAGTCTGCCCCTCATCAACATACCGCTCGGCCACCAGGCGCTGATCGTCTTCGCCGGGCCAGTCTGCCGTCACCTTGGAATAACCAAGACGGATGTTGGCCGCCTCCAGCAAAGATTTCTCCCGCATGACCTGGGCCCGTGCCACCTCAAGCAGGGATCGCTTTACCAGCTGGTTGGACATGGCTGAATCGTACTGAGAATCCGATGCAATACCCTTTTGTTTAAGACGGTTTATCCTTTCAAACTCCCGGGCAGCTATTTTCAGTGAGCTTTGTTTCTCTATCTGTGTGGCCCTGGCAACGGCAAGATCGGCCCTGGCCTGCAGAACTGCCTGGAAAGCCTCATCACTGTCAAGTTCGGCAACCAGCTGCCCTCTATTAACTGTATCCGACAAATCAACGCCCAGAGATAGAAGTCTGCCTCCGATCTTTGGAGCCACTACAAACTCTGCCCTGGCTTCCAGGGAGCCACTGAAGGTCAGTCGCAAGTGGATAGAACCCTGCTTAATGTGACCCACCTCCACTGGTACCGGGTTCAGGCCTTTGCCCTTCTTGACCCTTGCTTCTGAGTTCCCGGATGGATAAAGATAAAACCGACCGGCAAAGACAAGGCCTGTCAATACAACAAAGAGGGTTATCAACGACCATGACGTATGTTTCACAAGGGGTATTCTCCTGTACTTGCCAGATAATTAGCCTGTCTGCATCTCAAGGACCTATGTCCGAAAGGTGAGTAAATTATTATTTGGGTACAAACCATTCATTTTTTCTATAAGCCTGATCCTGACTCTTTGCAATCAGTTCACCGTTGTTTTTATTATAAATTTTAATATTATACAATGCTGTTTTCCTGCCATTATGTTCCTCTTTTGCCTCTGCCACCAAATTATCCCCCGGGTATGAGGGCTTTAAAAAACATATACTCACATTCAGGGCTACTGCAATTTTTCCATGGGAATTACAGGCAGCTGCAAATGCCATGTCACTGATAGCAAAAATAATACCACCATGGGTGGTGCCGTGGAAATTGGTCATATGATCTTTAACTATGAGAGATACACGGCTTTGCCCCGGCTGAATGATCTCTACTTTTGCGCCAAGATAATTGGCAAAGGCATCTTTTTGAATGTGATCACAGATTGCTTGCCAACGTGTAATATCTTCCATGTAATCCTCCTTTAGAGGGGATGCCCTCATATTAAAAATTTTCAATGGGTTTTTTTAAATAAAATGAAAAAATCATCCCCACAAAAGAGATGCCCCCGGCTATAAGAAAGGGAAGGGTAAAAGAGTGGCTTACGTCCGCAAGATACCCTCCCAGAGCAGGACCAATGGATTGGCCAATGCCAAAGAAAAGTGTTATAAAGCCCAGTCCTGCAGGAGCTAATCTGGGACCGACAAAATCGCCTGCTGCAGCTGCCATAATGGTTGGGATACTCCATGCTGTTAAACCGAAAAGAAAGGCAGATAAATAAAACCCTGCATCAAACTTGAGCAAGGCATAGACAATATATGATGTTCCAAGGACAAGATAGGCAAGAGCGGCTCCTTTACCACGTCCGATCCGGTCGGAAATGCTACCCCAGAGCACACCGCAAAAAATGCTTAGTCCGCCGACTGTGGCCCATAATCCTCCTGCCCATGCCTCTGTGTGGCCCATTTCCTTTACCAGGTAAGCTGCAAAAAAAACCATGTAAATAATATAGGACAGGCCATAAAAAAAATAAACAATCCCCAAATACCACATGCCCTTCATCCGGTATACTTTTTTCCAGTCCAGAGAAGAGACCTTATTCTTTGAAGAGACGGTTTGGGTCTCTTCTTTTTCCTGTTGGCCCACGGGAAGCAAGCCTTTGTCCCCGGGCTGGTTTCGTAAAAATAATAAAACAATGACGGCGATAACCATAACAATGGTTCCCAGAATGTACCATGAATATCTCCACCCATCTGCTCCATATGATGTCAGAAGAAAGGGCACAATGATTCCTGATAAAAAAGTTCCCAATCCAATCCCGCCGGAAACAATCCCCGTGGCAAAACCCCTTTTTTGAACAGCAAACCAGGCTGAACCCAGGGCCATGGCAGGCACAAAGGCTGATCCATTGCCCAGACCTGTTAATAGCCGCATGGCAAATGCAAATCCAAATGATTCGGCCAGTCCGGTCAGTATCATGGTAATCCCCATAAGAAGCAATGCAGATGAAATAATGGTTCTTGTGCCAAAACGGGCTGCCAGAACTCCCCCAATAATTGCCATGGATAGATACCCTATAAAATTTGCCGTTCCCAAAAGTCCAAGCTGGGTGTAATCAAAATGAAGTCCGTCCTGCATTGCGGGTAGTAAAATGGTATAGGCCATTCGTCCAAAACCATGGGCTGCAACAGTTGTAACCAACCCCATGAAAATTATAATCCATCCGTAATGTATTTTTTTTCCCATCTGCCCTCCTTACAGGACCGAATCCCTTCCAGACACGGTAACCTGCGTAAGCATTACACCTGCATGGTTTTTTTTAGCCTGGATATTCTTGAGCCAGTCCTGGTTATTTTCTTCAGGATAATCACTTCTGAAATGAGAGCCACGGCTTTCGGTCCTTTCAATGGCTGACCGGCAGATCAGTTCAGCAACAAGACCCATGTTCCTGAATTCCAGGAACCGGATCAGATCCTTTGGAGTTGTGACCAAAGCCTTTGTATCTTTTGACGTCATAACGGTTTCTAAAGCCCTGTCAAGGGATTGCAGGTCCCTGACAATTCCTGCATTGAACCACATGGTCTGTTTGAGTTCTTGAATCAAGTTTTTGGGAAGCACTCCCTGATCCATGAACATCGCATTAAGACGCTTCTTCTCATGCTGGACTGCGCTGTTAAACCCTGGAACAGGGTGGTCAAGGGACATTGCCCTTTTTGCCGCAGCCCTGCCCACCAATGCTCCCATGGCGATCACCTCTGCCAGGGCATTGCCTCCCAGACGATTGGCTCCATGGGAACCGGCAGTGACTTCTCCTGCAGCAAAAAGTTCAGGAAAACAGGTTTGACCCTGGGTGTCAACACAGATACCGCCCATACAAAAATGAGTGGTGGGGGTAACCTTGAATACAGTGGTCCCCTTTGAAAACCGGGCCGGAAGCAACATGGCCAAAGATCTGGCTGCATCCTGTGACAAGCCCGAAAGGTCCATGTCCATAGTTCCCCTTTGCTCCGGATCCTCAAGTATCTCTTTCATGATGAGCTGGGCCAGCATATCCCGGGTGAGATCATCTGGTTCAGCATATCCATTTTTTTTCAGTATATCCTTTCCATTGTTGTTTTTCAGTTTCACTCCTTTTTGGCCTAGAATCTTTTCGTACAATAGAATCCGGCTTCCATGTTTTCCACGGGCAGTAGGGTAGAACTGAACAAATTCCATGTCCTGGAGAGGCACACCGGCTGCATATGCTAGAGCATGGCCGTCACCAGTAATGCCCGGCGCATTATTGGTATTTAAAAAAACCTGACCAAATCCACCCGTGGTAAGAACAATAGTTTTTGCCCTGACTGCAAGAAATCTTCCTTTTTGTGAAATTCCGGTTATACCACAAATTATGCTGCCACAAACCATTAAAGCGGAGACAAATATGTGTTCCAGGAATCGGACACCGCTTTCTATTGCTTTTTGCTTAAGGGGCAAGACGATGTCACTGCCTTTCCAGTTGCTGCCATAAAGGTGGCGCGCATAACTGTGGCCGGGAACTTTCATGACCGCAGGTCTGCCATTCTCATCCGAGGCAAATTTTACGCCCCACTTTTTCAGCAGTTTTGTCTCAGACCGGATGGCCCCGGTAAACTGTGCTACCATGTCTGGATTGTTAAGGTATCGACCTCCCTGGCGGGTATCTTTGCCATGGATCGTGCTGGAGTCATTGAGGTCGCCATATCCCGACGATGCAATGATGGCCTTGGAAAGAAAGGTATTGCTGGCATGACCCATTCGTGTTTTTGAGACCATAAGAACATCAATATTACTGGATGAAGCAGCAATGGCCGCCCTTAACCCGGCTCCTCCGCCCCCTATGATGAGGACATCGCAATTGATATCTTCCTGTGTTTTAAATGTCATTGTTTTTCCTCCCTGGGGTTTTGTAAAAAAGCCCTGTGATTATAAGCATATCGGTATCACACCAAAGCAGTCATGTGCAATGCATTTTTAGGTACTTATGTAGGGGTGTTTCCCCTACCATTAAATACATTGGCGGTTTTTGAAAGAGGGACAATTATTCTATTTTCATGTCCTACGTCAGGAGTCCGGAATCTAACAGGGTAAAAAGATGTCAGTATTGAAATTTAAACGATAGGGAGATCTTTTTTGCTATTTGAAAATTATATACAGTCCTCACAGCTTTAAGAAGATGTGGAAGTATCAATTAAAGTTTGGTATATACGTATGAATAGTATTGAGAACAATCTGTTTTCTTAGGGGGGAAACAGCCTGCCAACTAGGGAAGAATTACAATATGGCCATTATTGATTTTACTTTTTATGAACTTGAGACTTTTTGTAAGGTTGTCGAGTTGGAAAGCTTTTCAAAGGCAGCTAAAGCCACTTTTCTGGCGCAGGCATCTGTTAGTGGAAGGATCGCCTCTCTTGAACAAAAGATTGGTGTCCAACTGCTGGATCGCCTGGGCAGGAAGGTGATCCCCTCAGCTGCCGGCGAGCTTCTGTACAAACATGCTATTCTTCTTCTTGAAATGAAAAAAACAGCCCGATTGGAGTTCGAGAGTTTTCTGGGGATGGAACAAGGAGCTATTTTAATAGGCGGTAGCACCATCCCTGGTGAATATATTCTGCCAGGTCTTATAGGAAAATTTCACAGACAATATCCGAAAATTTCGGTGAATCTGACCATTGCTGACACCAGTAAAATTAAAAATCGAGTCCTTTCAGGTGAGCTTGAAATCGGTGTTGTCGGATCAAAAAGCCCACATCCCAGTCTATTGGCCCACAAACTTTGGGAGGACGAATTGGTGCTTGCTGTTCCAAACCGGCACCCTTGGGCCCGGCGAAGGACAATCTCACTGCAGGAGCTGAGAACAACTCCATTTATACTGCGGGAAGAAGGCTCCGGCACACTAAAAACTTTAGATTCTTTTCTGCATGCAGCCGGTATTGAAGGCACCAATGCCCTTCAAGTTGCTGCACGATTCAGTTCGTCAACAGCTATTAAGGAAGGCATTAAATCAGGTCTCGGCCTGTCAATCCTGTCATCAAAAGCCATTGACACAGAGTTAAATGCCGGACTTCTCAAATCATTAAAGGTCAAAGGACTTTCTATGAATCGTAGTTTTTTTTTGATCCGAAATAAGCTACGGATCGCCTCACCATCGTGCCAGGCCATTCTTGAATTTTTACTGGCCACTGCCGGTGATCAGAAAATTTAGACTATTAGTAACTATAAAGATTCTTCACATCTTGTATTGCTATAAAAAACCATTCTCCAAACCGAAGTCCATTTATGATTTTTAGTACTACCCCGCCGTCAATTCATAATTTCAAAACATTTATTATTAATCGGAAAAAGTTTAATAACACTTGATTTCTATCGGAATATCCTGTTTGACATATCGGTTTATTTGATTGTATTTTACTGCCGCTGTATATGAAAAGACCATGAGTTTGATGCAAATTAGATTAAAAAAAGGGAAAAGAAAATGAACAAACGATTTATATTGATAAAGTGTTTAATGGCTATGACCGTGATAATATTTTCTTATGGCATTTGTTCTGCGTCAGGGTTAGATGCATTTAAAGGAGAAAAAGGAGTCCTGCGGATTTCAGGCGGTACAGCTCACATCCCCGTAATTATGGAGGTGGCCAAAAGAATCATGACTGCTAACCCGGATATCCAGATCACCATTGCAGGGGGGGGATCCGGTGCTGGAATCAAGCAGGTGGGTGAAGGGCTTGTTAATATAGGTAATTCCGGCAGGCTGCCCACTGAAATTGAAGTGGAAAAATATAATCTTGTCATCTATAAATGGGCTATTGATGGTGTTGCACCTGTAGTGAATCCGAAAAATTCAATTCAAAAGCTATCAAGTAAAGAACTGCAAGATATCTATTCCGGAAAAATCACAAATTGGAAAACCCTTGGCGGAGAAGACAGATCTATCAATATCTATACCCGGGACAAATCCAGTGGCACCCGTGAAGTGTTCTGGAAAAAAGCTCTGGGCAAAGGGGATATATTCGGGAGGGCTAATTTTGTAGCTTCAAATGGGGCCATGAAATCAGCCGTCACCAATGACCCGTATGCCTTGGGGTATGTTTCAGTCGGGTATATCGATAACAGTGTTGCCCCTGTTTCTTTGGATAATGTGGCCCCAAGCCTGGACACCGTAAAAACTGGTGAATACAAAGTTGCAAGAGGCCTTTTCAGTAACACAAAAGGGACGGCTACAGGGCTTGCTAAAAAATTTATTGACTATCTGTTAAGCTCTGAGGGTCAAAAACTTGCTGCTGAAAAAGGATTTATTCCTGTCAACTAATGCTGTTTAAGGAAAATATTGCACGGATCGTTTTTTTAAGTGCCTCGATTTTAAGTGCAGTGGCAACTCTTTTGATACTGGGTTTTATGATCCTGTTGAGTCTGCCCGTACTGGAAACAGGTATGATCTGGGGGATCTTGACTGATCCATGGTCACCTGATCATGGCCGGTTCGGTATACTGGCAATGATTGTCGGAACTGTTTATATCTCCTCTTTCAGCCTGTTGATAAGTTTTCCCATAAGCCTTGGCTGCTCATTTTTTATTCAAATTATCCATCCTGATAGCCCAGGCCGATTTCTAAAACTATTGGTTCAGCTCATGACAGCTATCCCAACGGTTATTTATGGGTTTGTCGGTGTATTTTTGCTGGTGCCCATTGTAAGAAAAGTATTTTCTTATGGGTCTGGGATGAGTATTTTATCGGCGTCCCTGATGTTGGCAATATTAATCTCGCCCACAATGATCCTGTTTTTCTCCCAAAGTTTCGCAAGGGTTCCGAAACGCTTTCTTGACGCAACGGAAGCACTGGGCGCAACGTCTTTTCAAAAATTGTTCTACGTGATCTTACCCAATGCCTGGACAGGTGTTTTTACAGGGCTTGTTCTTGCATTCGGAAGAGCGATGGGAGACACCTTGATCGCACTGATGATAAGCGGTAATTCTGTCGTACTGCCATCTTCCATACTGGACTCGGCCAGAACATTAACGGCTCACATTGCCATGATCATTGCTGCTGATTTTGACAGCATTGAGTTTAAAACCATTTTTATTTGCGGTGGTGTATTGTATATAATGACAAGCTGTGGCATCCTTTTGGCACGGTTTTCAGTCAAAAAAAGAGTTAGATGAAAAAATCACTTCAGGACAGGATACTTGTCATGTTTTCATGGTGTTGCGCCTTATTGCTTGCCACTGGATTCATGTTCATTGTAGGCTTTCTTGTTGTTAAAGGATACAGGGGAATTAACCTGGAGCTGATCTTTGCTGATACCCGCCTGTTGGATGCCTTTTTTTTAAAGCGACAAGTTTTTGGCGGCCTTTTCCCGGCCATCATCGGCACCCTTTCGTTGATACTGCTTTCAATTGGTTTTGCACTACCTTTGGGGCTTGCCTCAGGTATTTTCCTTGCTGAATATGCCTCGCCTCGATTGAAATCGTTTTTCAGCCTGATGGTTGACATCCTTGCTGGAATACCATCTATTGTTGTTGGGCTTTTCGGGTTTTCAATAACTATCTTTTTGCATCACTTTTTCAGCAGTCAGATTTTCCCCTGCCTGCTGATCTCTGCCTTGTCTTTGGCGTTTCTGATACTTCCATATATCATTAAAACCACCCAGGTTGCCATTGAAAGCCTGCCGCTTCAGGTTAGACTGACAGCACCCAGTCTTGGTGCTACAAAGCTTGAAAATATTATTTTTGTGTTGCTGCCATCCGCTCTTTCCGATATTGTCAGCGGGATTGTTCTTGCCATCGGTCGATGTGCAGAAGATACAGCCGTTATTATGTTAACAGGAGTTGTAGCCACGGCAGGAGTTCCAAGATCAGTTTTTTCAAATTTTGAAGCCCTGCCATTTTATATTTATTATATTGCATCGGAGTATTCAAATTCATCTGAGCTGATGAAAGGATACGGTGCGGCTCTTATTCTGCTTTTAATCAGTGCCGGGCTCTTTGCCCTGGCACATTGGATCAAACTTAAGATCGAACAAAAAACAAGATTCGGTTACTAATTGGTTATGGAAAATAATATAAAAATACAGATCAGAAATTTGTGGTTTTATTATAAAACAATCTCAATGCTGGAAGGCATCAATGTTGACTTCCCAGAAAATACCATTACGTCCATTACAGGTCCGTCCGGCCAGGGAAAATCCTCCTTTTTGATGACAATGAACCGACTCTGGCAATGCATTGATGGTGCAAGCGTTAAGGGGGAAGTTAAGATAAATTTTGGTAATGGATTCGAAGATATTAATCATCAAAAATATCCACTTCCCATGCTTCGCCGAAAAGTGGGTATGGTCTTCCAGACCCCCAATCCTCTACCCATGAGTATTTTTAAAAATATTGCTTTCCCATTTAAACTTATTGGAGAAAAAAACCAAAATAAGACCTTTGAGAAAGTTGAATATGCCCTGAAAAAAGCATTCCTATGGCAAGAAGTCAAGAACCGACTCACAGAAGATGCAGGAGTGCTTTCCGGAGGCCAGCAACAGCGGTTATGTATTGCAAGAGCTCTGGTTTTAGAACCCCAGGTTCTGCTGTTGGACGAACCTACATCCTCACTGGATGAGATCTCAGCAGAAATGATTGAACAGCTGCTTTTAAAATTAAAAAAAAAATGTACAATTATCCTTGTCTCCCATTATATGGACCAGGTAAAGCGAATTGCTGACACAAAATTTATCTTATCAAACCGGCAGTTAACGCTTCAAGAAGAATAGCCATTAAATATATTAAAGAATATCAATAGTGACGAAAAAAATTGAGATCGGTCAAGACTTTTGAAAGAAATATTCAGGACCCCTGGACTATCCTCATTTAGTCCGCATTGTTATTCAAAAACAATCCATCACAATAGTATTTCTATTTGTATTCTTGATAAAATTTGTCGGCAATATTATGGTGCTATCTATTGTTTAATTTTAAAACTTGGCAGTTTTCAGTCAGCACTATTTATTTAACCTGTAATGGCAGGATATAATGGATTTTAACCAAATTGGCACAGTGTTTCCTAACCTTGATAAACAGCTTTTAAAAATTATAAAAACCAGGATTGATTCATTTAAGGAAAGCCTGAAAGAAGCTGGCTTGAAGCTCAACATATCCACTGAATTACAATGTGATCTTATAAAAATTTTTCTATTCAGCGAATTTATCGCATCAAGTCTTATTAAAAATCCAGGTATTCTCAAAGAACTTATCGAGTCAAAAGATCTGTTCAAATCTTATTCAGATTATACGTATAAGGCAAAGCTTGAAAAAAAAATTGCCAAAAATATGGAAGTGGAAAAGGTCAAAGGAATCCTTTTACAGATCAAATTGTATGAAACCATCAGGATTGCCTGGCGTGATCTGGCAGGAAAAGCCCTGCTTGAACAAACCCTTTGTGACCTGTCCAATCTTGCTGATGCCATAGTTGATACAGCCACAAAGGTTATCTATGAAGATTTTTGTAAACGCTATGGAGTCCCTGTTGACTATGAAGGAAATTTTCAGGGAATGATAGTTCTGGGCATGGGTAAGTTAGGTGCCGGAGAATTGAATTTTTCTTCGGATATTGATCTTATCTTTGTTTATCCCAAGACAGGTTATACAAACGGGGAAACAATGATTCCCAATGAAGAATTTTTTACAAAAGTCTGCCGTATAATTTTAAATTTTTTTTCAGCAGGCTCTGGTGCAATTAATTTTTACAGGGTAGATACCCGGTTAAGGCCCTATGGTGATGGCGGCCCTCTGGTAATGAGCAGTTCCGCTTTTGAAGAATATTATCAGGCCCAGGGGAGAGAGTGGGAAAGATATGCCATGATAAAAGCAAGGCCGATTGCAGGTGACATCGAAGCCGGAGTAAAGCTTTTAAAGGTTTTGAATTCTTTTATTTTCAGACGGTATTTTGATTATGGATCTTTTGATTCATTCCGGGATATGAAGCAAAGAATTACCCTGCAGGTAAAAAATAAAAAATTAGAACACAATATCAAACTGGGAGCTGGAGGAATAAGAGAAATAGAATTTTTCGGCCAATTGTTTCAGCTGATCAGAGGCGGTGTAGAACCCAAATTCCAGGAGCGAAAGATTTTAAATGTCCTGGATCTGTTACAAAGCCATAACTGCATTAACAAAGTAACCAAAAACGACCTTAAAGATGCATATGTTTTTTTGCGGATGGTTGAAAATAGACTTCAATCTTACGCTGATCTTCAAACCCATGATATTCCCGTAAAAAAAGATAGAAGACAAATTCTGGCACTTTCCATGGGATATATGGCGTGGGATGATTTTATTAAGATTTTAAATCATCATATGCAAAAGGTTCACTATCATTTTAATCAATTGCTTGTGTCTGAAAAACAAGAAAAACCAGATAAAGCGATTCAGGACCTTAAGGAGTTATGGATCAACATAAATGATCCACAATATGTAGCAGATGGCATGGCAATTGGTGGTTTTAAAGAACCTGAAAGGGTATTAGGCATTTTAAGATCCCTTGAAGAACATCCAAATACAAAGCGATTAACACCCAATGGTCGAAAAAAACTGGCAAGACTGATTCCAGTACTGATCAATAAGATCGGCCGGCAAAATGACTCTGATGCAGTCTTTGTCAAGCTAATTGATCTGATCATTACAATTGAGAGAAGAACCTGCTATTTGTCTTTGCTGATAGAAAACAAAAATGCTCTTGAAACATTGATTACTCTTGCCCGGAAAAGCCCCTGGATAATTACATTCCTTTCAAATCATCCTGCATTACTGGACGAACTCATGCATCCTGCCACACTCTATTCTCCTCCGGGCAAACTATCCCTTGCAAAAGAGATGCAAATTCGAATGGCAGCTATTCCGCCGGGAGATCTGGAGTTTTTGCTTGAAGAACTGTGTATCTTCAGACAAATAAATTATCTGCGGGTTGCCGCAGCAGATGTAAGCGGGAATTATCCATTAATGAAAGTCAGTGACCATCTGACCTATATTGCCCAGACAGTTATGGTTCAAGTACTTCAAATCTCATGGGATATTGTTATACAAAAATATGGTACTCCAAAGGGCTTATCAGATGAATCCATAGAAAACTGCGATTTTGCCATTATAGCATATGGAAAAGTGGGCGGACTTGAAATGGGGTATAAATCAGATATTGATATTGTTTTTTTACATAATGCAGATCCAGGAGTTACAAAAGGAAAAGAAAAAAGTATCGATACAATCCGGTTTTATTCAAATCTGGGCCAGAGAATTATCAATGCCTTAACCATGCATACTCCCGCAGGTAAACTTTATGGAGCGGATATGAGGTTGAGACCGGGTGGGAACTCCGGGATGATCGTTTCCCATATCGAAGCCTTTGAAGATTATATGAACTCTCAGGCCTGGACATGGGAACACCAGGCCTTGATAAGGGCCAGACCTGTTGCCGGAGATAAAGCGCTTTGTTCAAGATTTGATGAAATCAGGAAGATAGTTCTAAGAAAGAAAAGGGATGCCAAAGACTTAAAAAAAGAAGTAAGTGATATGCGGGAACGGATGCGGGAAGAGCGCTTAAAGTACAATAAGGATCTTTTTGATTTAAAACAATCAAAGGGCAGTATTGTAGATATTGAGTTCCTGGTTCAATATTTAATTTTAAAAAATGCACATACCTTTCCTGATCTAACTATTTGGACGGATAATATGAGACTTTTGGAGAGTCTTGATGGGGAGGGAATCATAACAGGATGTGAGAGTGAACGACTTCAAAATGCTTATATTATAATGAGAAAGGCCATACACAGACTCAATCTACAGGAAAAAAATCTTGAGATTCCCAGGGACCGATTTTTAGAAATAAGAGAACATGTTATAGAAATATATGATAAATATTTAACGGATTAACTTCCGTAATTATTCAGCTCTTGCGCTTGAACCCGCCCTGTCTGATGGATATTTGTTTCGATGCTAAACGCTTAACCTCCTGCAAATATCCATCAGACAGGGCTTTGGGGATAATTTTTTTTAACGGGCTGAACAATTACTAACTTCCTTGATAAAAAATCTGAAAATTTTGGAAGTATTTGTTCCACAATCAGAAAAGCCGGCGATTTTTCATCAATCACTAAGAAATAAACACCAGACTCAGCCAGGGCAGGTAAGTGATTATCAGGACAGCTAAAAGAAGTACCAGCATAAATGGAATAGTAGCTTTATAAATTTCTATAATGGGTTTATTAAATCTGTATCCAGCTATAAACAGGTTCATTCCCACGGGCGGTGTAAAATATCCGATCTGCATATTGGCAAGAAAAATGATACCCAGATGGACGGGGTCAATGCCATATTCCAGTGCAACGGGCAACATTAGAGGGACCATAATAATAATGGCTGAAAAAATATCCAGCATGGCTCCTAGGATCAAAAGGAAGATATTTAAAAGAATTAAAAAGACAAGTTTACTGCTGACATAGGTCTGACAGATATCAAACAACTTCATAGGCGCTTCAGCATCAATCAAAAAATTTGTAAAGCCCAGTGAAACCCCAAGTATTAAAAGAATACCTCCCACCATTACCATTGACTCTTTGATTATGGAAACAAGCTGAGACAATTGGATTTCTTTGTAAATAAAGACTTCTACGATTAAGACATACATGGCTGTCACTGCAGCGGCTTCAGAGACAGCAAAAATTCCTGAGTAAATTCCTGTAAACACGAATATGGGCAAAGGAATTTCCCAAATTGACTCTTTAACAGCGGACAAGGCTTTTTGTAATGAAAAGGATATTAAGGGGACAGAATTTTTCCGGTTGGTCCAGATACTCCATAATGAGAGAAGGAGTATCATTAAAATCGCAGGCAGGATACCGGCAATAAATAATTTTTCAATTGAGATTTCTTTTCCTGAACCCATCTGCTGGGCTATGATCCCATAGAGAATCAAGGGAAGGGAGGGGGGAAGCAAAAGCCCTAAGCTCCCTGAAGTTGTCACAAGCCCAAGGCTGAACTTATCTTTGTATCCTGCCTGTTTCAGCGCCGGATACAATAATGCCCCCATGGCCACGATGGTGACTCCTGAGGCTCCTGTAAAAGCTGTAAAAAGAGCACAGACAATAAATGCAACAATGGCAAGCCCTCCGGGCATCCATCCGAACAAGGCCTGGGTCAGCCTGACAAGGCGTTTTGAAGTATTGCTCTCTGCCAGAATATATCCGGTAAATGTAAACAGGGGCAATGCCAGGAGAATCGGGGTGTCGGATATGCGAAATAATTCTATTGCCATGACGGAAAGATCAATATTGCCAAAGTAAAACCCTGTCATGGCTGCGGCTATGATAATACTAAAAAGCGGTGCACCTAAAAGCGCAAAAAGGATCAGTATTGCTATGAGTAAAATTATCATCGCGGGATGGGTTTAAACAATTTTGTGATAGAGGTTAAGGAAAATAAAATATATCTGAAACTGATAATTGCAAATGATACCGGGATAATGCTTTCACAGATCCAGGCAGGGACAGCTGCAAAGGATAAGGCCCCGTCATTTTTTTCCATTACCACAAACACAAGGCTGTAGTATGCCATAACAGCACAAACCAGCGAGGTAAAAATAGATATAATTATGTCTGTCAGTTTTTTTATATTATCCGGAAGGTAGCGTGATATAACGTCAATACTGATGTGATGGTTGTTTCTGCTGGCAACCATTGCACCGATAAGACCAATCCATAAGACCAGAGTCCTTACCAGAGGGTCACCCCATAGAATCCCGGAATCAAACAGGTTTCTCAAGAAGATCTGCAAAACAGCTACGAAGATCATCAAAAGTAGTAGCCCGATCAGAATACCGTCCTCGATTGTTTGAAGAAGCTTAACGATATTTTGTGAGAAGCTTTTTCTTTTACTGGTCATTTTTGTTTTGTATGTTTGAATGAAAATCACTTAGATGGGTATCTAGTTGATCCACCACGTCCCTCGGAAGAATACCGGATTCGATCATTCTTTTAGATGCAATTGCTGCTACTTTGTGCCATTCAACCAGGGCATCCTTGGAAGGTGTGATAAATTTTATCCCTCTGTTCTTTAATGCCTGGATTGCATTGATGTCATCCTCCCTGTTTTGGATATCAATCTGTTTTAATGCTTTGGTCATGACCTGGGTCACGACTGCCCGATCCTGTTCCTTGATTTTTAAAAATTTCTTTTTATCAACGGCAAGGACTGCATGAAGATAAATCAGGGGTATGTCCATTATATATTTTATCTGGGTATGCCACTGAAGAACAACAGCTCCGACAGGAGATGTCACCACAGTGTTAATCAAACCGGTCTGGAGGCTGGTTCGCACATCTGCAATGGATAGAGGAATAGGTGTAACACCAAAGGTCTTAATGGAATCCTGGCTTATTTTATCGTTATCAGGAATCCATACTTTTTGATTTCTTAAGTCATCTACCGTATTAATGGGGTTTTGCGACATAATGTATGCAAATCCTCCACCTATGATTCCGAAAGTTACAAATCCTGCATTATTAAGCCCGTCAATGATATACTGATCCATATGTTTTCTTACATAGTCCACTTCTTTGATACTTGTGAGTTTTAAAGGCTGAGCATAGAGCTGGTTTGCAGGGAAAAACTGGGACAGGCTTCCACCAACAACAGCACCGCCTTGTAACTGGCCAATTCGGATTTTTTTTAAAACAGTTTTATCATTGCCCATGACACCGCCGGGGTAGAATTTAAATGTCACACGGTTACCTGTTTTTTGAGCAACCATGTCTGCCCCGGCTCGCATTTTTTCCATCCACATGGACCCTTCCGGCGACAAGGTGGCAATTTTGAGTCTGACAGCATAAGCATTTTCAGTTGTGAACAGAACAAACAATATCAATAATAAGCTTTTAAGGATATGTAAAAACATGGATATCTCCGGGTTAACAATATTTAAAAATAATCATCAGCACTATCTATCAGTTCCTGGGCCTGTATTTTAGCCCAGGTATTTACAAGGGTATATCCCTTTATCTTAGGATCGGTAGCGATCACTTCTTCTAATAATTGATCATGAAGTTTTCTGTCAAATATCATCTTTGCATATAATTTGGCAAAAATAACTTTTACCATTAGGTTTTTCCCATGGGATGAAGCAACAGCCTTTTCAAAATATTGTTTTCCTAATTCTGGCTTACCGCCAAGAGCAGGCGGCAGCAAAGTCGCCAATGTCCCAAGATAGAGATATGCCGCACCCTCTTTATACGCATCATCAAGTTCAACCACTTTTTTCATGATCATTTCAATATGTGCCATGTCTGCGATGGCATTAAAATCGTCCTTATTGGCCATGATCCAGGCTGACCAGGCATTGCCCAGGGAAAAAAGAAGGGGAACCTGTTTTTTTTTCATTTTTGAAATGATTTTTTCAAAATCTTCAAAGGTTCCTGATTTCAGCATGCATGCATCTTTTTTTTCAAGACAGATGGCCTGATTAGCATAATTTAAAGCTTTTTGGGCCATTTTTTTTGATCTAATTCTGTCTTTTACAAACAGATCTGAATAAGCTGTATATAACATTGCAGCATTGGCCAGTAGGGCTTTATTTTTCGGGTCTTTGCTTATCAGACTGTCGATCATCAGCAAATAGGCCGGTGCACCTGCTTTTACCATGGGCAAATCATCATTGTTTAAAATCGTACTGGAAAGATGTTCCATCATGTCTGATGTTGCAGATGACATTATGATGGCACATCCTGATGATAAAAAAAGATTTATTATGCAAAAAACAAAGATAACAATAGTTAAGAGGAATCGTCTTAAACTATGGTTTGCCATCTGGTGAAGAATCATCAATAAATCAAATCCTTTATCTGTTTGGGATAAATGATAATATCCAGGTAATTATTAATTTTAGAAAATTAACGTGTTTGAGGAAAAAAAGCAACTAGGGATTTACACCAAAATATTTGCAAGGTGATAATTTTTTTTTGTACAACTTAAAGACAGAAAATCTGGAGATCGGAATAAATGTTTATGCTTTTTCCCCAGTGATCATCTCCCTTAAGAAAGTTATTGAAAAACAGGTTCCCTTTTCAAGTTTAGAATCTACATAAATTTTGGCCCCATGGTCATGGATGATTCCATACACCACAGAAAGACCCAGACCAACACCTTTGCCTTTTTTCTTTGTGGTAAAAAAAGGTTCAAAAATTTTTGATACAATATCTTTAGGAATACCAGACCCCGTATCTTTAATCTGCATCTCAATTGCATCCTGGTCTTTTTTCCTGAGAGTTTTTATCGTCAGGCGTTTTTTTCTGGAGTTTGCCATGCTTTCCACGGCATTGGAAAACAGGTTCATGAGTACCTGTTTTATCTGGTCCTCTGATCCCTTGATTAAAGGCAGATTGTACTCAAGTTCTTCTATAACACGGATATTGTTTAATTTTAAGAGATTGGCATTTAATATCAGGGTCTGTTCAATAAGATCATTAAGATCAAATTTAACCAATGCGATTTTTGATTGGCGTGCAAACACCAGAAGATTCCTGACAATACGGCTGATTCTTCGTGTTTCAGTTTCCATGAGGTCCAGGTATTGTAAAAACTGATCAATGGTTTTTTGATGAATTTCGTCTTCTTTTAATATTCGTTTGCAAAGCATCACCAAATTTAATATGCCGGCAACAGGATTGTTGATTTCATGGACAACAGACGAGGACAATTTACCCAAAGAGGCCATTTTATCCTGATGAAGAAGCCTTTCATGGCTTTCTTTCAATTGAAGAGTTCTTTCTTCCACTTTTTTGACAAGAACGTCCTCTTCCAGTTTACGTTGCGTAATATCCCGGCTGATTTCAATAAATTTGGAAATTTTGCCTTTTTTTTCCCAGATGGGAAATACTGTCAATTCCGTATGGCGGGGCTTGCCACTGCTGTCCAGCCTTGTCAATTCGACCTGGCAATGTTTTTTGTTCTTTATGGCTTCTTCAAGTGGGCATATGCTGAGGCAATTACTATTTTCCCTTTGATCTTCTTTTAGTACCTCATAACATTTGCGGCCTATAACTTCTTCCCTGGAGCATCCCACTTGATTTAAAAAAGCTGCATTTGTTTCCATGATTTCTTTTTCAGGTGAAATTATTAATACAAAATCTTTGATACCGCTTAGAATAGTTTGTATCTCTTTTTCAGGCAGGTTCACAATCACATCCTTATAAAAAAGGTTATAACTATTTGGCCTTTGATGCAACGCAGTAGATGGGCCAAAAGACAAGCAATTTCGTTTGCTTTATAAAATTTGCGGTCCTAAGCAATCGGAAATATTATTAATTTCTAACACAGGATGAATTATGAATGCAAGGTTCAAATGTTTTTCCCATCAAGATCCATTATATTATCAGCCAAAAAGATATTGCAATATCGGCAGAACTGGCTTGATTTTCTGTCAACATCATCTATTCTTCTGCAATAATGCATAATACATCTTTGATCTTCACAATGGCGAAGATCAAAAGTATGCCCGAGTTCATGAATGGCTTCTTTTATTATTCTCTTGTATCCCTTGGAAGCAACCATGGCTTCAAGACCGGTAATCAGCCTGGCAATGGAAATAATGCAGGCTTTCCCGCCAAGCTGAGCCTCTCCATAGACATGTGTGAGGATGGGGATAAAAAGATCCTCCTTTGTCACTGCAATAATCTTGATACTGTCACTGGGCGCTTTCTTTTCCAGTGTCTCAAGAATTTTTGTTGAATGATATTGTTTACGTTCTGGATCATAAGCAAATAAAATATCATCTAAAACCTTTTCCTCCCTGGCATTGAACCCGAAAAATTCTCCCGCATCCCTTGCAATGGTTTGACTTATCCATTGCGGAATATCTCCAATTGGGGAAACAATAATGGTTCCACTATTATTCATTTGCCGCTGCCGGGATCTTATCTTCGCTATTCGCCACGGTGGTCATTCAATTCATATAATTTGATTTTATTGTACAGTGTTGATCTGTCAATACCGAGAATGGCAGCACTTTTTGAAATATTCCAATTATTTTCATTTAATATTTTGGAGATATGATGTTTTTCCACGTCATTCAAGGAGAAATATTTATTTTTTAATTCGTTTTCAAGCTTTTTTACAATGGGGAGATCAAAGGGTGTAATGGTACGGGTTTTACAGACCACCACCGCCCTTTCAATGGCATTGGAAAGCTCCCTTACATTTCCCGGCCATTCATACAGCATGAGTTCATCCATGGCATCCCGGCTGATTCTTTCCACACCCCTGTTGATTTCCTGGGTGGTTTTAAGTAAAAAATGCTCTGCCAGCAAAGGGATATCTTCTTTGCGCGCCCTTAACGTCGGCATGGTAAACGTGATTACGTTCAAGCGATAATACAAGTCCTCCCGGAATGTTCTATTTTTAATGGCCTGTTCAAGGTGTGCATTGGTGGCGGCAATCACCCTGAAGTCAGCTGTAATGGGTTGGGTACCTCCAACCTTGTAAAATATTTTATCTTCTAAGACCTGCAGCAGATCAATCTGCATTCGCATACTTATTTCACCGATTTCATCCAGAAATAATGTTCCGCCAGCGGCTAGTTCCAGACGGCCTTTCCTTGTTTCCTTGGCATCTGTAAATGCTCCTTTTTGGTGGCCAAAAAGCTCGCTTTCCATGATATGCTTTGGAATAGCACCGCAATTCACACTGACAAAGGGTCCATTGGATACCATGCTGTTGGAGTGAATTGCTTTTGCAGCAAGACCTTTCCCCGTTCCGGTTTCACCTGTTATCAGAACAGTTGTGTCCGTGTCTCTGATATCTTCTATCAGATTGAAAATTTCCTGCATCGGCCTGGATTGACCTATCATACTTTCAAACCGGTTTCTATGTTCGTATTCTTCCTTTAAAAACAGGTTTTCTTTAATTTTAGCCCTGTGATGGACCAGTTTTTGGATAAGAACCTCCAGTTCCTCGGGATCAAAAGGCTTTAGAAGATAATCAAAAGCATGATATTTCATGGCCTTTACAGCTGAAGGGATGGAACCAAAGGCTGTGATCATAATTACATCAATATCAGGATAGTTTTCTTTTACATGCTTGAGAACATCCATTCCACTGATGCCGCCCATCTGAATATCCAGTAAAAGAAGGTCAAAACTTTTGGTTTTGAGAATGTCTATGGCTTTTTCACCACTGGACACGTTTTCTACATGATACCCATCTCTTTGCAACCATCCTGTAAGTGATTCACGAATAATCAACTCATCATCAACCACCAGAATCCTTGTCCGTTCCATTCAAAGCTCCTTTATTGTTGACAGGATTTGAAGATAAAGAAAAATTGTACAAATTAATTTAATGTTTCTGTTATTTTATAGCTCTTTTTTTTTTAACTTATCTGAGGTTGAATTATCCCAGCGTTTAAAGAGATGATGCGTTATCCCCATATAATCCATAACCTTTCCAACGGACTGATTGATAATATCATCAATGGTTTTTGGATGATGATAAAACGCAGGCATTGGCGGAATAATTTGTGCCCCCATATCTGCAGCCTGGGTTAAAAGGCGCAAGTGGCCTTTGTGCAATGGAGTCTCTCTTAAGACTATGGCCAGTTTTCGTTTTTCTTTGAGCTGGGTATCAGCAGACCGGATCAATAGATTATCTGCATAGGAATTTGCAATTCCAGACAATGTTTTTATTGTACAAGGCATAACCACCATGCCCATGCATAGAAAAGAACCACTGGCAACGGAGGCTGCAATATCTTTGTTGGTATAGGTAAAATCTGCCATGGCAAGGACTTCATTAACATCATAATCCGTCTCTATCCTGATATTAAGTTTTCCAGGTTCTGAAATAATCAGATGGGTTTCAATGTCTCTGGTTTTAAGCACCTCAAGCATTCTGACACCATAAATCACGCCGCTTGCCCCAGTTATCCCTATAATTAATCGATTTGTCATCCATGACTCCTTTGGTTGCAACTTTATAAAGCTATTGCATGTGATTCACTACGTCAATTAAATTGTAACTTTTTTTAAAATTAAAGAGAAAAAATTTTTCAAATTTATATAGATTGACAAAAAAACCATCAGTCCATATACATTTGAAAAATAGATAAGTTTATTAATAAGGGGTTCATGGAAAAAAAAATTAAAGATAAAGCAAGATGTCTTATTCATGATACAATGGTCATGACCCTTGCTGTTTCAGATAAGGATATCCCATGGTCATCCCCTGTCTACTTTGTATTTCATGGCAACAGGTTTTATTTTTTTTCCAATGAAAAATCCAGGCATATAAAATATGCAAAAAATCAGAAAATTATTTCTGCTTCTATTTTTCAGGATTCTGACCAGATGGATTTAATTTTTGGATTTCAGATGTCTGGAAAGCTTGAGAAAATATCTAAAAAGGCTTTATATATGATCGTTGTTAAAAAATATGTCACTAAATTCAATTTTTTAAAACAGATATTTGGTCCCGGGATAATTGAAAACAAAAACTTTTTTTTAGAGAAATTTAAAACACAGCTCTATTGCTTTAATCCTGATATTACTTTTCTGTCAGACAATTCCAAAACAACAGATAAGAGATCAAAAATCAGATTGAGCAGCATAGCCTGAAACTTTTTTATGATTACTCCATACCCGTTCAGGTCAGTTTACCTTTCCTTCGCTGGATGGTACATGTTGACACGTCCCAAAATTCTCATCCAAGGCAAATTGATCTGTAATTCTTCAGCTCTTACGCTTGAAACCGCCCTGTCTGATAGATATTTGTTTCGACGCTAAACGCTTAACCTCCTGCAAATATACATCAGACAGGGCTTTGGAGATAACTTTTTTAACGGGCTGAACAATTACATTGACCTGAACTAGTTGCTGTGTCGACAATTACAACCATTGTAGCGGATAGCTGAGCACCAAATCCAGCATCAAATTTCCATTTACCTGCTGGCCCATGGGTTGTGCACTATCCCTGGCCCTCAGCAAGGTGCTGGATGCAAGGCGACAAGTAGTGACGAAAGAGGCCTAAGTCATACTCCTCAGGGAGGAACGACTGCAGTCAACGCAGCAGGTGGTACCTTGATGGTGGATCCGGGGAGCAAAATATTGTTTACATGCGGTAGCCCTGAGGATAATATCACTTTAACTTTCATATTTAAGTTGGTAAAAAATAAATAGATTAAATTAATAGTATACTGAGAGGATATGTATATATGCGCATTTTTAAACCTTTGTTAATTCTTGTCATCATAACCTGCACAATGGCTTATAGTGGTGAGCAACCTCCTGCCAATGTGGTTATCTCAAAAATTGTCTTGCAACAATCTGCACAGAATCAATCTTTTATCGGCACGCTTTATTATGACAGGATCAGCCATGTTTCTTCGGAAGTGTCCGGCCTTGTAGTAAAAATCGGTGTCAGGGCCGGTGATCGGGTTAATAAGGGGATGCCTATTGTAAACCTGGATACTGAAATACTTGAAAAAGAAATTTTAATTCACAAAAATCAGATTCACCAGGCCCGGCTTCATATAAATCATTCAAAAAAAAATTATCAAAGAATGGATTCTTTGTATAAAAAAGGCGGTATCAGTGAAAAAGATTATGATGATGCCAGATTTGTTCATGACAATGCCCTTTTAAAAAAACTGTATAGCGAAACAACCTTGGAAAAACTGCTGATTCAAAAACGAAAAAGCGTTATTAAAGCACCTTTTGATGGTATTATTCTTGAGAAAAATGTGGATTCGGGGGACTGGGTTAACCAGGGAAGACAGCTGGTCAGGATTGGGTCTGTTAATGACCTTTTTATAAAAGTACCCATAGCCGAAACCTTGTTGAAATTTATTTCTCCAGGCGATAAAGTACGGGTTATCATCAATGCCTATAACAAAGAAATGACCGGAATAGTAGATAATCTGTCTCCCATCGCAGATGCAAAAACCAAAAATGTTTTTATAAAAATACGGATTCCCATGTTAACCAAGGTGGTGCAAAACATGTCGGCCACTGTATTTATTTCCACGGGCATCAGTCAAAAGCTTGCAATGATACCACGGGACGCATTATTCAAGTCTCAAGGGAATGATTTTGTTTATACGATCAAAGAAAACAAAGCAGTTCAGCTGCCGGTAAATATTGTTACCTATCTTGGGAACTTAATTGGTGCGGATAATAAGCATTTTACAGAGGGCATGTCCGTAATAGTAGAAGGAAACGAAAGGTTACGTCCTGATCAGAGCCTTGTCATTGTTGGAGAAAAATAGATGAACATTATCCGTTTTTTTGTCCATAAACCCGTAACTGTAGCAGTTGGCGTCATCCTTTTGGTCATGTTCGGTCTTATCGGGTTTCAAAAACTTGCTATACAGCTTACACCTGATGTTGAAACTCCTTTGATTACTGTGAATACTGCCTGGTATGGAGCCACACCCTATGAAATTGAAAAAGAAATTATTGAAAAGCAGGAAAAAGTTTTAAAGGGTCTGCAGGGGTTAAGCAAGATGGAGAGTTCCAGTTATAACGGCCTGGGTGCGATCACCCTGTCCTTTAAAATCGGAACCAACCTTGATGATGCTTTGCTCCGGGTATCCAACAAAATGTCTGAAGTGGGCAATTATCCGGAAAACGTAACCAGACCGACCATAGAGTCTTCCGGAGCTAATAGTTCACCCATTATCTGGATGATCCTGAAGACAGCAAAAGGCAATAAAGGACATATCAATGAATTTAAGACTTTTTTTGAAGATAATGTCCGACAGCATCTGGAACGGGTTGAAGGAGTCGGGTCCCTTCTGGTTTTCGGCGGCACAGATACAACCCTGGATGTGATCATTGATGCCCAGAAAATGGCCCGTTATAATGTGTCCATAAACCAGATCATTGCATCTATTCAAAGAGCAAATCAGAATATTTCAGCGGGTATTCTGGGTATGGCCAAGAAAAATTATCGCATCAGGACCATAAGTCAGTTTCAAACCCCGGATGATGCCCTTGATGTGGTCATTTTTGATGATGGCATAAACAGGGTCTATCTAAGGGACGTGGCCCGGGTTGAAAAGGGTTATAAAAAAGAAGATGCATCAGTACTGCATAGCGGTGTACAGGTTGTTGTGGTTGCCGTGCGAAAGGAAAAGGGAGCCAATGTTCTGAGCATGACGGATGCCGTGGAAAAAGAGGTGAGTCATTTGAACAAAACGATACTTGCCGACAACGAGTTGATCTTGAAAATGGTTTATGATCAACGGCCATACATTCATACGGCCACCAACCTGGTTAAACGCAATATCCTCATCGGCAGCATTCTGGCAATTGGGGTTCTTCTCTTATTTTTAAGAAGTTTAAGGACCACATTGATCACGGGTATTGCCATTCCCATTTCTGCCATTGGATGCTTTGTTTTTCTATGGCTGCTGGGAAGGAACCTGAATGTTGTGAGTATGGCAGGGATTTCATTTGCAGTGGGCATGCTGGTGGATAATGCTATTGTGGTTCTGGAGAATATTGACAGGCACCGCAAGACAGGCAAAAATGCCTTTGATGCTGCCTATGAAGGGACAAAAGAGGTGTGGGGTGCAATTTTTGCATCCACAGCAACAACAGTGGCTGTCTTTTTGCCGGTCATCTTTATCCAGGAAGAGGCAGGGCAGTTATTCCGTGATATTGCCATTGCCATTACCTCTTCTATTTTCTTAAGCCTCATTGTTTCCATTTCAGTGATTCCAACCCTGTTTAATTTATTTTACAGGAAAAAGAACAATATCAGCAACGGGAGAATGCAGCAAAGTGTTGTAGGCCGGTTTCTGGCCGGTGTTATTTTGAAACTGAGTACCTTTTGCATGAAAAACACCCTTACCCGGCTGGCAACTATTATTTTGTTTACAAGCCTTTCCATTGGTTTGACTTCCTATCTTTTGCCAAGTGCTGAATATCTACCCCAGGGCAATAGAAACCTTATTTTAAATATTCTCATCCCGCCGCCGGGGTATTCCGTAGAAAAACTCAAAAGCATGGGCAAAAATATATACAAAGCAACGGAACCCTATTTCAAGGAAGATGGCAAAGATGGTTTTCCCATGATTAAACATATGTTTTTTGTGGGTGCAGATCGTATCACCCTCTTTGGAGGGATTAGTACCCATGAAACCCGTGCCAGTGAGCTGATTCCCCTTTTTAGGAGGGTAATGAGCTCAATCCCCGGCGTTTTTGGTGTCAGTATCCAGGCGGGGATTTTTGAGTCTGGTATTGGTAAAGGAAGAACAGTGGATGTCAATATTTCAGGAAATGGTATGGATGATATTATCCAGGCGGCATACGCTCTTTTCGGGACCATAACCAAAAAAATGGAAAACACCCAGGTTCGCCCCGTACCAAGCCTTGAAGCCAGTTATCCTGAAGTGAAAATTGTTCCAAACAGGGAAAAACTGGCTGCCAATGGTCTGACGGCCCGGGAACTGGGTATTTATGTGGATATCCTGATGGATGGCCGTAAAATTGAGGAATACCGCCCCGAGGGAATCAAACAGCTTGACCTGGTACTCAAAGGCAGGCCTTCTTTTGGCAGTTCGCCGGAAGATATTTTGAATAGTACCATTGTCAACAGATTTGGAGACCTGATCAGGGTCAGAGATGTGGCAGGGATTGAATATGGCCAGGGTATGCCCCAGATAAACCACCTGGAGCGGGACCGCAACATTACCCTTCAGGTTACGCCACCCGCTGACCTTGCTCTGCAGACTGCCATGGAGTTGATTGAAAATGATATTCTCCCTGCTCTGGAAAAAACAGGAAAACTTAAAAATGTCAATGTGAGCGTTGGCGGTAATGCAGACAAACTTGTGGAGACACGGCAGGCCCTTCAGTGGAACCTTCTTCTGGCTTTGGTCATTACCTATCTTTTGATGGCGGCTCTGTTTGAAAACTTTTTGTATCCTTTTATCATTCTTTTCACTATACCTCTGGCTGCAGCCGGCGGTTTAGTCGGACTTTTTGCCGTTAACAAATTTATTGCTCCCCAGGGTTTTGATGTCCTGAGCATGCTGGGATTTATTATTTTAATCGGTACTGTGGTAAACAATGCAATTCTCATTGTTCACCAGTCATTAAATAATGTCCGCTATAATGGACTTATTGGAAAACACGCAGTGGCAGATGCTGTGAAAACCCGTATCAGACCCATTTTTATGAGCGCTTCAACCAGCCTTCTGGCCATGCTGCCTATGGTATTGTCAACGGGATCGGGCAGCGAGCTGTATCGGGGCTTAGGTTCTATTTTGCTCGGAGGCCTTGCCATGTCAACTGTTTTTACCCTTTTTGTAATCCCTTCTCTGCTGGTTTTTGTTATTGGTTTTGAAACCAATAAAATCAAGAACCCGGTACAGCTCTCTTGACCTTAATGGAAAAATTATTTATCCTGTGAAGTAAGATAATCTTTTATTCAAAGAGAAACACTTAAATGAAACCAACTAATATCTTTATTTTTATTCTACTCCTGTCTTTTATGCTTTTTTCGGGAGATCTGTCATATGCTTCCCAGAAAAAACAAAAAGTCTATATCATTCCTGTTGCAGGGACTGTGGAACCGGGCATGGCAGCCTATGTTAAAAGGGCTCTGGAAGAGATCAAAGATGAAACCGATGCTGTTTTTGTTTTTAAAATGGATACATTTGGCGGCAGAGTGGATGCGGCCCTGGAGATTGTGGACACAATTTCTAATATCCCAAAGGGGAAAACCATAGCATTTGTTGAAAAAAGGGCCATTTCCGCCGGTGCCCTGATAGCGCTTTCCTCAAATCTTTTATTTATGAAAGAAAATACCATCATTGGAGATTGCGCACCCATTATCCAGACCCAGGAAGGTCAGAAAATGGCTGGAGAAAAAATTCAAACAGTTCTCAGGGCAAAATTTCGTGCCCTGGCAAAGAAAAATAATTATCCCGTTGTTCTGGCAGAATCCATGGTCACCATTGATATGGAAGTCTACAGAGTGGTGATGGACGGCCATACGAGTTTTATGGATAAAAAAGCCTATGATGATCTGACGGAAGATGAAAAAAAAAAGATCAGTTCTAAAAAGACGATTATTGCCAAGGGAGAGCTTTTAACCATGGATGATGAAGAAGCCGTTGACCTTGGGTTTTCTCAAAAAAGTGTTAAAGACATAGATGAAGTGCTCTCAATTTTAGGCTATAAATCACCTGAGATCATTACTATTGAAGAATCCTGGTCTGAAACTTTTGTAAGGTTTTTGCAGCCGTTTTTACCAATACTTATGCTCATCGGAATCGGTGCCATATATACGGAAATTAAGGCCCCGGGGTTTGGTATCCCGGGAATTGCCGGAATTATATGTCTTGGCCTGGTCTTTTTTGGTCAATACCTGGTGGGTCTTGCCGACTATACGGAATTGCTGCTACTGATGATCGGTGTTCTGCTTCTTGGTGTGGAGGTGTTTGTCCTTCCCGGATTCGGTGTGGCAGGTATTTCAGGTTTGATTGTGATTGCGGCAGGTCTTGTTCTATCTTTTCAGGGGTTTGTGATTCCAGATCCGTCCTTTCCCTGGGAAGGCGCCTTATTGATGAAAAATCTGGCCCAGGTGCTGGGTTCTTTTATGTTTGCCTTTTTAATTTCTTTGTTCATGATTCGGTTTGTTTTGCCAAGGGTTTCAAAAATATTCAAAGGGCCCTATCTTGAGGAAACCTTATCTTACTCCCATGTTGACGTCACAACAGAGTTAGGTTTGAAACCGGGAGATACAGGGATTGCCCATTCATTTCTTCGCCCGTCAGGCAAGATAATGATAAACAATAAAAAAATCGATGCCATCACCCAAGGTGAATTTATTGAACAGGGAACACCTGTTATGATTGACAAGATAGAACAGAATCGTGTAGTTGTTAAACCTAATTATCCTGAAATGTAAAGGCTTGGAATGAAACCCTATATTTTACCCATTATTCTTCAAGTGATCGGAATTCTGGTTGTCTTTGCCGAGATTTTTATACCATCCTTTGGGCTGTTGACCGCAATTGCTCTTGCCGTATTTTTTTATTCCATATACCTTGTGTTCACAACCATATCCACAACAGCCGGGATGATTTTAACTGGTCTGGATATTGCGCTGGCACCTTTTTTTATTGTTTTCGGGATGAAGATGCTGGCCAGATCGTCATTGTCCCTGAAGCGGGAATTATCAAAACAGGCCGGGGTGGTTTCACAAATACAGGGGCTTGAAGGTTACATGCACATGACAGGAAGATCTGTAACCGATCTTCGACCTGCCGGCATTGCAGAGATTGATTCTCAGCGCCTGGATGTGGTGACGGATGGGGAGTATATTGACGTTGATACGCCCATTGTTGTGATCGGCGTCAAGGGAAACCGGATTATCGTAGAAAAAACTCTAATATAGGAGATAGGTTCAATGGATTTTATGTTTATTTTGTTAATTATTGCAGGTGTTATAGGCCTGGTGCTGTTTTACTTTATTTTTTCATATCTGGGCCTGTGGTTACAGGCTTTGGTGTCTGGTGCAAAGGTAGGGCTGCTCAATATTATTTTCATGCGGCTCAGGAAGGTTCCGGCAAAACTGATTGTTGAATCCAAAATCATGGCCGTCAAAGCCGGCATTGAAATTCCCACGGACAGTCTTGAATCCCATTTTCTTGCCGGTGGTAATGTCAGCCGGGTTGTCCAGGCACTTATTGCAGCAGACAAGGCCAATATTGACCTGCCCTTTAACCGGGCTGTTGCCATAGATCTTGCCGGCCGGGATGTACTTGAGGCAGTGAGGATGTCTGTTAATCCAAAGGTTATTGAGACCCCGCTTGTAGCTGCCATGGCAAAGGATGGTATCCAGTTAAAGGCCATTTCAAGGGTCACTGTTCGGGCCAATATTGATCGCCTTGTGGGCGGGGCAGGAGAAGAAACCATTCTCGCGAGGGTGGGAGAGGGTATTGTCACAACCATCGGATCAGCCAAAAACCACAAAGAAGTGCTTGAAAATCCAGATATGATATCAAAAACCGTTCTGAAAAAAGGCCTGGATGCAGGAACAGCCTATGAAATTTTATCCATTGATATCGCTGATGTGGATGTGGGCAAAAATATCGGAGCTGAACTTGAAACGGATCGGGCAGAGGCAGACAAGAAGATTGCCCAGGCAAAAGCCGAGGAAAAGCGTGCCATGGCCTATGCCCAGGAGCAGGAGATGAAAGCCCGTGTCCAGGAAATGCGGGCCAAGGTGGTGGAAGCCGAGGCCCAGGTTCCCCTGGCAATGGCAGAAGCCTTTAGAAGCGGTAATATGGGGATCATGGATTATTACAGGATGCAGAATATTTCCGCAGACACCAAAATGAGAGACCAGATTGCAACACCTGAGTCAGACTCAGACCCAGACCTTAAGAAATAATTCAAACAAACCGGTCCCTTCACCTTTTCAAAGGGAGGGGACCGGTGCCTCATAAAGGATTGACCCATGGATTTTGATTCAATCATACCGCTTCTTTTTGTTATTGCCTTTTTTGTCTTGCCTTCACTTTTAAAACAGATTATGGCCAGAAAGAAAAAGACAGGTGACCCAAAAATCATCAAAAAAAATCCGTCTATATTTGACCGGATAGGTGAGAAAATTCAAAATTTTGTCAAGGATCTTGAAGAACAGGCCCAGCAGCAAAGACAAGGAATCAAGGAAAAGGATCAAGGCTGGGAAGAATTTGCTGAACATGAAAACACGCATTCTGACTTTGAAACTATAGAAGAAGATGCTGATTTTAAAGACCCTTCAACCATAGTCTCCCAAAAAAAGAGTGCTTTTGAAAAAGCTGTACCGTCGGAAAAAATAATTCCATCCAGGAAAAAAGAAATTTACAGTAAAGAACAAAAGTGCCAATTGTCACAAGGTCGTCGTTTGAAATCTGATCCATTGCAAAATGCAGTTATCTGGTCTGAAATTTTGTCCAAACCTTTGGCGTTAAAAAAAGAATAGTAACCGACGTAAAGTCGGAATTTTGCAGAGTAAATCGTTTTTTTAAAGCCTTTATGCAATTTTTTTTATGAAGTGATTCCGCTTAAAATACCGGATTGTGTCGGTCCCACAAAAGCAAGCCGCTGAATATTTTTTACATCGTGTGCTTTGAGCATATCTGTCAGCTGACGCTCTGAGTATGACTGACCATTGGGCGTTCCTAAAAACATATTGATGGAAAAAAGAGCCGGAAATAAGGGGCCGTCCATAGTGTCATTCAAGATAAATTCATGGATAAAAATTTTGCTTCCGGGTTTAAGAGCTAAAACAGCTTTTCGAATTATTTCTTGAGCTTGTTCAGAGCCTTCACCGTGAAGGATGTGGGATAGCCAGGCAGCATCAAAGGAATCAGGCTCAATAAATTCATCGTCAATATAATTTCCCGATAAAAAATCGATCCGGTCTGAAATATTAAATTTTTTAATTGTTTTTTCAGCAAAGGGGCGGGTGGTCTCAAGATCATAGACACAGGCCTTTAACCCAGGATTTGCAAGACAAAAATGAATGGCAAATGTCCCGGGGCCGCCGCCAAAATCAAGAAGCCGTTTACAACCTGACAGGTCCAGCTCTTTTGATAACCCGGGAGCTGCGGCCATGCCAATGTTAAACATGCCCATTAAAAAGCTCTCCCGCCGTTCTTCATCGGAAAATGAGGACCGTCTTCTGGTTTGCTTTCCCTCAATAATGGCCTTATCCATTTTATGCCATGACTCCATTAAATGATGGTGGTGCATGATCATAAATCCGAGATATTGGGGGGATTCTTTAGAAAGAAATGTTAAAGCCGGAAGAGAATTGGAATATTTTTTGCCATCTTTTACAAGGAGCTCTAATGCAGACAGGCTGTTTAAAAGCATGGTCAAACCCCTTTTGTCCACTTTCAGTTTTTTATTGATTTCATTGCAGGATAAGGCCTCTGATCCGATTGCCGTGAAAATATCAAGTTTTACTCCAGTATGAAGGGTGCATGTTTTCCAGTAATATCCTGACATTTCAAGAAGACTTCCCGGGTTCCAGTTAAATGATTCCATGTTGGCTCCTTTCCTTTTAAAAAAATGGGTACAATATTGCTTCGTCCATACCCGTTCAGACCAGTTTACCTTTCCATCGCCGACTGGGACAGGTTGACAGGCTCTATGTCGGGCTACACTTGTGGCGGAAAAACTTAGCTTCTCTCAAACACTTCCCGCCATTTAACGTTACACCCGACAGAGCCTGTATCAACAAGTCCCAAAATGCTCTTTCAAGGCAAACTGGCTTGAACTAGCTGCTTTGCCAATAATTACAATCCTTGTTGAGAATACTAACCAAATATTATTTACATGCGTTGGCCCTGTGGGGTCCATATTCTGCCTTGTTTTATTTAAATTTGAATAATAGATTCAATACGTAATTGATATCTGTTGATGTATGGCAGGCATTGACCTGGAACCGAATCGTTTCATCCCCCTTTGGAACAACCGGGAAGGCAAGCCCCACGACTAGAACACCGTTATTATAAAGATACTTGACAAGATTATGCGTTTGTTGAGTTTCCCTTACCATTAGTGGAACTACGGGATGTGGACCGGGAATGGATTCCAGTCCTAAGTTCTGCAACCCGTTGCGAAACTGGGTGGTTCGATCTTTCAGTGTTTTCAGCAATGTTAATCCCTCGTCACTGTCACAGATATCAATGGCAGCTATGGCTGCAGCACAGTCTGCCACGCTTAAAGGGTTGGTATAGATATAGGTGTCTGCTTTCTGGCGGACACATTCAATCAAGGCCTGGCTGCCGGCAATAAAACCTCCATTTACCCCGAATGCCTTACCAAAGGTACCGATAACGATATCCGGCCATGCATTGCAATAATCCGGAGTCCCCCGCCCTATATCTCCATAGGCCCCAATACCGTGGGAGTCATCCACTACAGTGATGATCCCATCCTTGAATTTTGATTCATATGCCCTGCAGATTTCAGCTATTTCATTGATGGGTGCAAAATCCCCTCGCATACTGAAAATCCCGTCAAAAATTACCACTACTCTTTCTATTTCAGGACTGATCTCATCCAGGCACCGTTTTAAGTCTGCCATGTCATTATGATTGTAAATCCCTTTGTTCTTACTGGGAATATTTGTGATGCGCATGGCCCGGATGATGCTGTTATGGTTTAGTTGATCCCCGATCCAATGTGTTTTCTTATTGGAGATACTCAAGGCCAGGCCACAATTTGACGTATAGGCCGAGTTAAATATTTTAGCCGCAGGCTTATTCACAAATGCTGAAATTCGTTTTTCCAAATCCGTATGGTGTATAAAAGTTCCGTCTATAAACCGGACAGCTCCCGGTCCCACTCCAAAATTGCGGGTTGCCTTGTCTGCCTCGGCCATAAGTTTTGGATGGTTGGATAATGAAAGGTAAGAATTTGAGTTCAATCGTATAAATTCTCTATCGCTGTCCTTGAGCCGATACCGGGGACCAATGTCTCCTTTGGCTGCAATATACCCTTCAATAACTCTTTCCGGTGATTTCATTCTGCCTTCTGAAGATAAACTTTCAAGTTCAATGTTTAGTGCCTTATCAAGTTTTTCTGTACTCATTGTTTATCCTCCAATAAAAAAATCAATATATTTTTAAGACTTGTATTTATTGTTTGGAAGTCAGTTCTTTAACGCCCGCCTCGCGTATAGCTATGATTTTATTCAAAACTTTTTCCTCTAAAGCAGCTACTTTATGATTTTCAAGTATATCGGCCAGGCGTTCCTGAATTCGTTCTGCCATATCTTTTTCCCCTTTTTCCTTCCAGAGTTCATATGGCTCGCGGGCCAGCAGTTTTGAACCCCATACAGCCTCACGACAATGATCCAGGGTGTGTTTATGAGCCAGATAATGGCCTCCGGGGCCGATATCTTCAATCACCTGACGAGCAATACTTTCCTCATCTATCCGGATACCTTTCATGAACTTGCGGGCCATTCCAATAGCTTCATTTCCCAATACCAGTTGCGCAGTTGAGCAGACCATAGCCTGATCAAGATATCCAACATCATGGATCAGGTTAAGTCCGGCAAGCGCCTGGGTGATGATGGAAAACCCGCTTTCAAGTCCGGCCTGGGCATCCAACACTTTTGAGTCGCTACACCCGGCATATCCCCAGGTTGGCAGCTCAAAGGATTGGGCGACTTCTGCCTGAGCACAGATTCCAAGGCTCATTTCCGGGTACCCAACGCCAAAAATACCTGATGACAGATTTAATATCTGGACATTTCCGCTAAGGCAAACCGGACATCCGGGTTGTCTTAACTGAGCCAATACCAGACACATCAATGACTCTGCAGTTATCATTGTGATAACGCCCGCCATTGTCACAGGGCCTGTGGCACCCATCTGGACGGCAGGACCGGGGACCTGGGGAATAAAATTGTCTGCAGCAGCAAATATACGATCAATTGTCTCGTCAGGCTGAACAAGTGGGCTAATTGGTTCAGGATAGACAGCAAGGAACGGCTTTTGTCTGAGTTTATCCATACCACCGGCAATTTCAGCAGCCATTTCAAAGACCAGCTGAGTCCCTCTGCCAGAATAACCCAGAAAGACCACAGGCTTAATCGTATTAGTAACAACGGCTTCAAAATCGTAAAGATCTGAAACAATTGAAGGAACATCCTGGGAAGATCCCATGGGCATAACCCAGTCAATGTTTTCGCAGGCATCTGCAACCAGTGCACCGATACCGATATCTTTAACCGTAGTGGGGTGAATCTCACCGGTTAAAGCATCTTTTGTCCTCGGGCTTCCAGTGGAGGTGCCATAGTAACTTTTACGGCCTTCTACTTCAAGAGCCCGATTACCTAAGCGATCATAAAGCGTAAAACCATTTGGTGCAGTAACCAGGCATTGTTTAACAATATACTCAGGAACTCTGACAAGTTCTCCTTCTACTACAGCACCTGCCTTTTTGAGCATATTTCTGGCTCCGGCATGCAATACCTTGAATCCTACGCTGTACATAATATCAAAAGCTGCACGCTTTATTTCAAAAATTTGATCTTCGGTTAAAACTTTTAAATACGGCTGGCCTGCCTGTGTTGATGCTGAGTTGATCATATTCTCTCCTCATGGCCTGAATTTTTATATTTAGTTAAAATAAAATCTATCTTTATGCAAAGCAATATGCATTTTAATTACATGGCTAACAAAGTAGTTTTTATGTGTCAAGTATTTTATCATAGTTAAATTTAGATATTATTCAAAAAAAGATCTTTTTTTTAATGAATAGAAAGTATATACATTGAATAATTATAGTTTAGGCGAAAAGATTTTGTTTATTTCCAATACAATGAAAAATTAAATTTTTTTGGAGGGAATATACGTGACATTAACTGATAGTAATTTGGATGATTTAGAAATACAGATCATAAAGACCTTGCAGATCGACGCAAGACGATCATTTAAAAGCATTGCAAAAGATCTGGACGTATCAGAAGGTACTATCGGCAATAGGGTGAACCGACTCGTGAAAAAAAATATCCTTAAGCTTGAGGCCCGTGTTAATCCTTTTGGCCTCACAAATAAAGTAGCGGCCTTGTTTGGTGTAAATTTAAAAACCAGATCTCATACCAAAATAGTCAAAGAAATAGAAAAATTGCCCCAGGTTACTTCAGTTTGGGTTACAACCGGCAAATATGATCTCTTTCTTGAAGTATTGGTTGATTCAATCAATGATTTGAATGATTTTATTTTTGACGGAGGATTAAGTAAAATTGAAAATATTTCTTTTACGGAAACTCATATTATGCTCCATTCTGATACCAAATATTTTAAAATTCCTTAAGGTAAGTTGAACAAATAGTTTCATGGTGCGTGCATAGGATAACATTTGCGAATGCACATTTAAGTGAGTTTAACAATTTAATATTGGATTTTGATTTAATTTGCTTTGAGCTATAGCATATTGTATGTTCAGCATATGTTAAATTTAATCAAAGATGATCCTGAGTTGGCCGAACTTGTTTACAATGAAGAAAATCGGCTTGAAACCACTTTAAATCTTATCGCAGCAGAGAACCATTCTCCACAATCAATTCTGGAGATTATGGGGTCCGTATTCAATACAAAGACCATTGAAGGGTATCCCGGAAAAAGGTTTCACGCTGGATGTATTCAGGCTGATATGGTTGAAACTCTGGCCATCGAAAGAGGGAAAAAACTTTTTAAGGCGGAATATATCAATGTTCAGCCTCACAGCGGCACATCAGCAAACCTGGCTGTTTATTTCAGTGTGCTGAAACCAGGAGACCGGATTCTTTCAATGAGCCTGCCCCACGGGGGCCATCTTTCCCATGGACACAAGGCCTCTATTACCAGCAAGTGCTTTGATTTCAGCCATTATAAAGTAAATCCTGATACCCAAATGATTGATTATGATCAGGTTAGACAAATGGCCCATTGCCTGACACCCAAAATGATTGTTGCCGGTGCCAGTTCATATCCAAGGCTGATTGATTATGAAAAAATGTCTCAAATTGCCAGGGAGGTATCTGCTTTTTTTCTAACTGATATGGCTCATTTGGCAGGTCTTGTGGCAGCTAAATTAATTCCCAGCCCTGTGCCTCATTCTGATTTTGTCACATTCACCTGTTACAAAACAATGATGGGTGGAAGAGGAGGTGTGATCCTCTGCAAAAAAGCTTTTGGGGAAAAAATAGATAAAGCAGTTTTTCCGGGATGCCAGGGCACAAGCGCCGTCAATCTTATGGCTGCAAAGGCGTTGATTTTCAATCTTGCCATGGAAGATAAATTTGTTCGAATACAGAAAAAAACTATTCAGAATGCAGGGATTATGGCCCGGGCATTAATGAAAAAAGGATACCATATTATCAGTGGAGGAACGGATAATCACCAGGTAGTGATTGATCTGACGGCAAAAGGGATTTCAGGTAAATCTGCTGAAGAGACTTTAGAATCTATAGGAATTATCTTGAATCGTAATGTAGTACCCAGGGATGAAAATATACCCGGCAAAGTCAGTGGCATCAGGCTGGGAAGCTCTGCAGTATCTGCAAGGGGGATGGGCGAGCCCCAGATGCAGAAAATTATTGAATTAATGGATATGGCATTAATGAATCAGACAAAAAAGGTAATATTAAATCAGGTCAAAGATATGGTATTAGATCTGTGCCGAGAATTTCCCATCAATGGGATAGTTTCAAAAGATAAATGAAAAAAGCGTGAAAGGACCGCACTTTGGTTCGGGGGTTGTTTTAGAAAATTTTTATTGTTGAAATATAGATAAAAGGCTTGGTAATTGATACAAAGGATCAATTAAAAAGGATTAAAAATATGGAAATCAATCCGGATTTTATTTCACCATGCGGACTTTATTGTGGAGTCTGTGCCATTTATATTGCACATCGCGATAATAACCAGAAATTTAAGGAAAGATTAGCAGGCCTTTATTCTGGAGAAGTTTTTGGCAAAGGAACGCTTCCAAATAGTGAATATCTATCAACAAAAGATATTCGATGCCGCGGCTGCTTATCTGATGATTTGTTTATGCATTGCAATCAATGTGAGATCAGGGACTGCACGAAAAAAAAGGGATATACGGGATGTCATCAATGCGATGAATTCCCCTGCCAGTATATTGAAAATTTTCCCATGACTATTGGAAAAAAGGTAATTTTACGATCTGTTCCATATAGACGAAAACACGGTACTAAAAAATGGGTTCAAGATGAAGAAGCCCGCTATTTTTGCCCTGAATGCGGTAATAAACTCTTCCGGGGTGTTGTAAAATGTAACCATTGTAAAACAAATCTGGACCAGGATTAGTTTTCTGGTTTATTAAAATATTTGTAATATGTTCTTATATAATCTTGACATAATTTAAATAGAAAGGGTATACAAGCCGTATCTCCTTTTGCAAGACTAAGATAAGGATAAGTCAATGAAAAATATCACTATATTTACTATTGTTGCCATATTGGTGTTTTTTACAAATGCATGGGCTCAACAGCAAGTAGGGTTATTAAAAAGTGTATCCGGTGATGTTAAAATCAAAAGAGGGGAATCTTTTGTAGAGGCGAATCAGGGTTTGCAGATTATGAACACTGACACTTTGATCACAAGCTACAACGGTTATGCCGGTATTATATTCGATGATGGAACCACCATAACAATAGGCCCGGAAACTGAATTTATTATCAACGACTATAAGTTTGAACCTGGAATTGAAGCATACGCTTTTTCAATGTATTTAAAAAAAGGGGCTGCCATCTACAATTCAGGAAAAATAGGAAAACTTTCTCCAGAGTCTGTGAATCTTTCCACACCAAGAGGATCAGTAGGTATCAGGGGTACACGATTCATTATTAAAGTTGATTAGAAGGAGATTATCATTATCCAATATCTTCATATTTTTTTTATTTTAATATTTCTTTGTGCCTGTGGGCCAAAAACCATAGTTATACTTTTACCGGATGACGATGGAAAAACAGGTTCCGTGGTCGTAAAAAGCCAAGGTTCATCAACAACACTTGATGCCCCTTACACTTATACAGAAGTCAGTGATGATAAATCGGATTTCCCAATCAAACCAATTGATAAAAAAAAGGTGACAGACGAATATCAACTCCTGTTAAACGCAGAGCCTGCAAAACCTGCACATTTCATACTTTATTTTGAAGAGAACTCCATCAATCTGACAAAAGAATCATTGACACTTATTCCAGAAATCCTGCAGGTTTCAAAAAAACGCAGTCCTTCAGAAATCTCTGTAATAGGGCATTCCGACACTATGGGATCTTCAGAACATAATAATATATTATCCTTGCAGCGAGCAGAAAATGTGGGAGAAATATTGAAAAAGCATGATACAAGCCTGAAAAAACTAAATATCAAATCTCATGGAGAAAATGATCTTTTGATAATAACCGGAGACAATGTACCTGAAAAAAAAAACAGAAGAGTTGAAATAATGATAAGATAATATCGAGGACTCTTTGAGAATAAATTTTAAAATTGATGAGGGGCAGTCAAAATCAGCACATTGGTTGATCTTGATATTTATAATTCTTATCTCTTTATTCTTTGGTTTTGGATCATATTCAAATAATACCTTTCTAAAAAGTTTAGACTTTTTCTTTTATGACCAGTTCATGAAAATCTCTGATTCAAAAGAGATATCAAATAAAATTACAATCATAGATATTGATGAAGCAAGTCTTTCAGCCATAGGGCAATGGCCATGGCCACGATACAGGTTAGCCCAGATTATAAAATCAGTATATGATATAGGGCCCAAGGCAATTGGACTTGATATTATTTTGCCGGAGCCGGATCGTACTTCATTAAAAAATATTCAGGCACAGTTTAAAAATGACTTTGATTTAAATCTTGAATTTACAGGAGCACCTTTAGCTTTAAGTGATAACGATGGGTATTTGGCTTATAATTTAAAACAAAGCAATATCGTCGGCGCAGGATATTTTTATTTTGATCATTTTAACAAAAAAATTATCCCAAAATACAACCCGTTTAAAATCACAGACAATTCCGGTTTACTTCATTTGCACAAAGCAACAGGAGTTTTGGGTAACACAGCTCAAATAGAAAATTCACTTGAATTTACGGGATTTATAAATAGCAAGCAGGATGAAGATGGCATCATACGCAAGACCCCATTATTGATTGAATTTCAAGGGGATATTTTTACGCATCTTTCTTTGTCCACTTTTCTGAAAGCAAATGGAATAAGGCAAGCACAAGTCTTAAAAGATCAATATGGCCCTTACATAAAAGCCGGCAAACATAAAATTCCTATTACAAAAGATGGATATATTCAGATGCGATTCAAAGGTCCTGCAAAGAGTTATAAATTTATATCTGCTGTGGATATTTTAAATAACAACTTCTTACAAGCTGATATCCAAAATAAAATTATTCTTATTGGCTCCTCTGCAGTCGGTTTAAACGATATCTACCATACTATTTACGATTCAAAATTCCCAGGCGTTGAAATTCATGCTGTAATCATAGACAATATTTATAAAAATCAGACTATTATAGAGCCGATTTGGAGGCAAAATTTAATTTTTGGAGTTTGCGTTGCAACGGGAATTTTTATGGCATTTCTGTTCTTTAATTCATCAGGCCCAACAGCACTTTTTTTTGGTACGCTTACTTGGATTTGTATAGCTTTTATTTCAAGTATTGTCTCCTATATGAAGTTATTAATATTTATTTCTCCCATCCAGCCTGGTTTAATAAGTATCAGCCTTTTTTCCTTTTTCTCCTTATTTCGCTATGCCATATCCAGAGAAGCTTCATTTCTCTGGTTAAAAAAACTTGAGGCCAACAAAAAAGAACTCCAAGAAGCTTTGAACAATCTTTTGACTACACAGGTAACTTATGGGGTCTACTGGATCCAGATACCAGAAGCCAAGCTTAATATTTTGTGCGGATGCCCAGGGGAAATCGTTAAGCATTTAATGATCAAAGGATATATAGCAAAAGTGTGCCAGGGAGATATATGTTTTGAAACCGGCCCCAATGCAATCCTTTTGTCAGATGTATTGGTTCAGAATGGCAGATTTTCAAATCTTTCTGAATTTCCCATATTACAAATTCTGTACAGGCAGGGACTCATCATACCCAACCATCCCAATAACAAGGGGGAAAAACCTATTTTAATCGGTACCCGGGAACAGGTGGAGTCCCAGAAACAATATATCTTTCGCGGTAATTTTGGCCTGGCAACAAAGCAGGAAATCCTTGAAACAGGGGTAAACAAATCTTTGGCCGATGAAATGATGCGGTTGAAAAATAAGTTCAGGTTTGGAATGGAACCATCCATTGAGGATCTTCTTGATTCTGTTATTGTTGGAAAAGAACCTGTAGAAATCAAAAACAAGGTGTTTGTCCAGAGACTCCGCCTCAATGTTTATGAATTTTCATATAAAGGCAGAACCACCCAGGTCAATTTGAATCTAGATTCAAAAGATACTTATACTTCTCCCTATTCACTTGGATACCATAAAATTAAAAGGGAGGATTTTGCAATAATCCACTCGGGCGAAGGGGATGGATGGAACATGTCCCAGCCCAGCATGGGAAGTATTATTTTTTTCAAAGGAGGAATTTATCTCATTGATTCGCCCCCAAATCTTCTTCACATACTAGAGTCCCTGGGAATTGATATCAGTGAAATTGTCGGTATTTTCCATACCCATGCCCATGATGACCACTTTGCCAGTCTTCCTGTTCTTCTGCAATCAGATCACAGGATCAAGTATTATGCTACACCACTGGTCAGGTCATCTGTCAGTAAAAAATTTTCAGCCCTCCTATCCCTTGATGAAAAGGCCTTGTCCAGGTTTTTTGATTTCCATGACCTTGAATTTGACAAATGGAATAATTGTGACGGCCTGGAAGTCAAACCTATTTTTTCTCCCCACCCTGTGGAGACCAATATCTTTATTTTCAGGGCTCTTGGGAATGCCGGCCACAAAACTTATGCTCATTATGCCGATATTATTTCCCTTGACCTGTTGTATGAAATGGTTGGAGATGACCCTGACAGTATCAGCCTGGATACCTACGATCATATCAAAGAGGCCTATCTCATGCCTGCAACTTTGAAAAAACTTGATGTAGGCGGTGGTATGATTCATGGGCAGGCCATGGATTTCAAACATGATATGTCTGAAAAAATCATTTTAGCCCACACTGAACAAGAATTGACGGATGAACAAAAGGAAATCGGATCAGAATCAAGTTTCGGCCAGTGCGACGTCCTTATCCCAAGTAGCAAAGATTATTTAATGAACTATTCCGCTCGATACTTTAAATCCTTTTTTCCTTCTCTTGATAAAAAAGATTTTACCCAGCTTTTGAACACACAGGTCATTGATTTTAACCCAGGCTCAATGATTTTGAAAAAAGGGGACGTACCTGAGCATCTATACCTTATTTTAACTGGCATAGTTGAATACATTGATGCGGGTTCAGATATTAAAAACAATCTTTCCAATGGTAGTTTTATAGGTGAATTCAATTTGTTTCAAGACAACTTGTCTTCAGGAGTATACAGGACCCTTTCCCATGTTTCCGCTCTCTGTTTTACCTTTGATTTTTTCCGCAGCTTTCTTGAGAAAAATCATATTTTTGATCAAACCGAAAAGATGTTTGCAAGGATTGATTTTTTAAAGTCAACCTGGCTTTTTGGTGAGGAAAGTTCCTATGCTGTCCAATATAAAATTGCCCAGAGCATAGAGGAGATTGAGCTAGATGAAAACACACCAGCTTTTGAACAGCAATCCTCTGGTCTCTATTTAATTAAAAAAGGAGAAATTCAGGTTAAAGACAATGACAATACTCTTTTGGAAACCTTGAAATCCGGAACATTTTTTGGAGAGAATCATTTTTTTGAGCCAGAGAAAACCAGTCTGCAATTTATAACCACCAAGCCCTGCCGATTATTTTTTATTACAGATCCAGGGTTATTGGAAATTCCCATTGTCCATTGGAAATTATTAGAGATATATGAAAAGCGCAGGAAAAAATTTGAATGGAGTTAATCCCAACCTAAAGAATTAATGGATAAATTTAATTTCTAAAAAGAACGAACCTTGCCCTTACCTCTATTGCAGAAGCAAAATCAATTCCCTGTGATTCAATTTTAAAAATATACTATTTCATTAATGCATTGGTGGCATTTTGTATCTGTTTTAAGTTGTATTGTTTTAGAATAGCCATACTCTCTTTGCCTGAAATACCTGAATATCCAAGAGAAAATATGGCGGAATTGGTTTCGGTTTCTCCAAGGAGAACCATTATATTGCCTTCATTTTCATTGCTGTCATGGGTATGCATTATCTTAAGTCCATCCATTTCAGAACTTTCAATTTTAATCCCACCCGAAGACATGTTCATTCCCTGAAATGAAGCCATTCCCATTTGCTGTGAAGTAACCATGATAGCTGCATCAATGGTATTGTCTCCTTTTTCATAGGATCGGGTAGCATTTAGCATTTTTACACCATTCATGTTCATCTCCATTTCCATAGCAGGTTCTGCCTCCCATCCAGATATGTCAATCAATGGTGTTTTTAAGGATTCGGCAGCAAAGAGTGGGGTATAAATCATTAACGAAAAAAGAAGGGTAATTAGAACATTCAAAGCAATTTTTGGGTATGATTTCACAATAGTCTCCTCAGTGATATTCATTTAAGTTGGGCTATCTCTATTTGATATGTTGCATCCATAATTTAGTATCTTTCATAACATAATATGTTCGTGCCCGTAAATAAAAATTGAAATATAATAAACGCAATGGCCAATAGCGGCGGCGGTTATCCGATTTGGCTTTTCGCAGCTGTTTTGAGTGGCTTGGCCATCGCTGTGGCTCTGCTATTGAGCAGTCATTGTTTTAGGAGGCAACGCTATAAGTATTTAAAACCGACAAACCGATTTTTTCAAGTCAAATGGGTGTAAAAAAGGGCCAGAAAAAAGGTATCAACAGAGCAGAAAGTACAACCACCATTATATTCAGCGGCAGTCCAAGTTTCATGTAATCTGAAAATCGGTACCGCCCTGGACCATACACAAGCAAATTGGTTTGATACCCGATGGGGGTTGCAAAACAGGCACTGGCTCCAAAGCAGATGCCGATTATAAAGGGCTTGGGATCTGCACCAAGTGATGCTGCAGTCGTTACGGCAATGGGCAGTAAAAGAACGGCCGTGGCATTATTGCTCAATATATGAGTGCAGAGACTGGAAAGAAGAATCACCCCGAAAAGAACTGTATCTGGATTCTTGCCGTCAAACAGGCTTAGAAATGCATCGGCATACAGCCTGGTTGCACCGGTCTTCTGCATGGCAAGCCCTAAGGCAATCGTGCCGACAATCAGCAACAGCACTTCGGATTCCAGGGAGCGGTAGGCATCTTTCAAGCGGAGGCAATGGGTGAGTGTCATTAAGAATACACCCGTGAGAGAACAGATAAGGATATCTGCAAAGCCGGTTGATGCAAAGAGCACCACGCCGACAAAGATAATCGCTGCCATTCGCGCTTTTTCCGTATCGATCATGGAATGGTGGATATCTTCAATCACAATAAACTCGTTGGAATTTCGTATTTTGGAAAGTTTTTCCCTGGGGCAGCGCACCAGTATGGTATCACCGATTTTAAGTTTTACCGATTTTATCTTTCGGTATGAATAATGGTGACGACGGCTCCGGATAGCGATAATCTTAATTTCCGGATCATTTTGAAGTTTGGTGGACAATAGTTTTTCCCGGAGTAATCTTGACATGGGCGGTACGATCAATTCAATAATCAGATCGTCCTTGAGGCCATGGCCGAAGGCCATGCCTTCCTCTCCATGTGCCAGTTCCAGGGTCTGCTTTTTCAGGCATAAAACAATATCTTCTGCCGATCCCTTAACCAGAAAAATATCCCCCTGTTTGATAGCAATCAGACTTCGGACAGGATCAAAGATATTTCCATTCCGAAACACCTCAATAACACTCAGGCCCAGTTGCTCCCGGGCATGTTCAATGATGTGTTCTTCACCGATCAGGGGACTGTTCCGGGAGACAATAAGTTCGGCAATATATCGGTTTAATTTGGTTTCATCCATTTCACAGACCGGAGCTGTCCGGCCGGGTAATATTCTGGGAGATATAAAAAATAAAAAAATACCACCAATAATTGCAATGGGAATGCCGACCCGGCTGAGTTCAAACATGGTAAGCGGTTCAAAGCCAAATTGTGTTGAAAGGTCACTGACAATAATGTTGGTGGACGTACCTATCAGGGTACAAGTGCCGGCAAGTATCGATACATAGGATATTGGAATCAATAGCTTGGATGGTGAAAAATCGCATTCGCAGCTGAGCCCCATAACAATGGGGATAAACAATACAACGACTGGCGTATTGTTGATAAAGGCTGAGGCTATAGCTACTGTTGAGAGGATAAGAATTATAGCACGGGTTTTGTTCCCTTTTGAAAAATGCAGAATGCGTTCACTGATAAACCCAACCGCTCCTGTCCGAATCAGAGCGTGAGTCAAAAGAAACATGGCCCCCACGGTGATAACGGCCGGGTTGGCAAAGCCTGAAATCGTCTCAGCAGGGCTTAGGATGCCCGTAATTGCCAGGGCAACCATTATGCCCATGGCTGTCTTATCAACTGCTATTATCTCAGTTATCAGAAGGCTTAATGATGCTATCAGAATAGCGGAAACAATTATAATATCCAGGGTCAGCTCAGGCATAATATATCCCGTCTTTGTCCAAGTTCGGCCAGACATTCCGTCAAAATATACTCTTTACTGAATATAAGCATTCTTTTTTCAATATACAAAGCAAAAAATCAAGATTGTATTAAATTTTTCAGTTGGGACCTAAAAATAATCCAGGATGAAAATCATTACCAAATGATTGGAAACGGTTCTACCATTCCAATTTTGAGTTAATTTTGAACGTAGTTTACCAGGAATCCGGCAAAGAAATTAAAATATATTGGTACAAATGCGCTATTTTTCAAATTATACTTTTGACAAAAAGTTAGGTTGTGCTTACTTTTTATGAAAATCTCGGTTTTTTGATTGAAAACAGCAGATTTTGCATATTATAAAAAACATTTTAATTGTGGAGGTGCCATGAAAAATATAAAAATTAAAGAAGTGATGACCCCCATTAATGAATATATTAATATTTGTGAAAATTAGACATTATATGATGTTTTCCACTTGATTGACACGGAAAACAACTCAAGCGGAACCGTTCATCGGGATCTAATTGTCATGGATGAATCAGGTGTTTTTAAGGGAAAAATCACCATGACAGATCTTTTCAGAGCGCTTGAGCCAAATTACAAACAGCTCGACACTCTTTCATCAAACGACACACTAACAAAAGAATATTTACTGGATGCTGTTAAAACATATGATTTATGGCTTGCTCCGGTTAGTGATCTATGTGAAAGAGGCAGTGGTGTTATGGTCAGTGAGGTCATGCACACACCCTTTAAAGATGAATATGTCCATGAAAACGATTCCCTGGAAATTGCGTTGCATAAATATGTCATGGGCAGCCATCAGCCGCTGATCGTTAGAGATGACGAGCAGGTAACGGGTATCCTTCGATTTGAGAAGCTGTTTGAAGTGATTAAAGATCATATGCTGACATGCAGATTAAGGGCCACAGGATAATAATTCATGCCACATCCAAATTATTGAACCGGCCCGATTTTATGCACAGTTTGTTTGATGAACCACAACACCACTGTCAGCATGATAAAAGGAAAGGACAAGTAGCCGAATTTTTTTTATAGATCTAAAAATATGTCCCAGCAACGGGAGGGACACAACCTGTTGCTTTCCTCCTTGTGCTGGGTAACGAGCTATTTGGGAATAAAAATAGACGTGGGTTGTGATTTTTTTGTTAAAATAGACCGGGGAAATCGCCTGCCCTCCAAATGAATTTTTTCTTCAATAATTTCGGATGACCCGTCTTGCTTTTCCCATTTTGGTCCGTTCAATTGAATCGGGTTTTACAAGATCGACACTTCCTTTAAAGTTCAAGGTATCTTTTATTTTTTGTTCAATTTTTAATTTCAGGTCAATCATTTTGTCAGCCGTGATATGTATACCGTGTTCCACTTTTATAGCAAGATCAGTGTACGGGGAGGGATGGTCCAGAATGATCTGAAACTCCCCCGTGACTTCTGGCACAATATCTTCCAGGACCATGGAAATTCCATTGGGGAACACATTGATACCCTTTACGTGGAGCATGTCATCGGCTCTTCCTACAATCTTGAACCGGAACCCTGTTCTGGAGCAATCACAGGGCCCTGTTTCAAGGACTTCCATGAGATCGGATGTACGATACCTGACAAGGGGCTGGGCTTCTTTTTTCAGATGGGTCAGAACCATTTCCCCGACAGCTCCCTGTGTAATCGGAATATCTTCCAATGTCGCAGGATCAATTAACTGGACAAGCAGTGCACCCTGCCCCAGAAAATGAAGCTTGTAATTGCCCTGGCAAACGGAAGCAAAATTGCACAGAACATCTGAAACCCCATAGTTGGCGTTCTGAGCCTTCATCCCCCAGGTGGATTCTATTCGCTGCCTGTATACGGGATTATCAAGCCCTGGCTCTCCCCCAAACAATCCTATCTCCAAACCCAGTTCTCTTGGATCCATATTAAAATCATTTTTAGCTACTTTTTCCAGGTGTTTGGGGTAAGAAGGGGTGGATGAGATGACATTGATTCCCGCATCTTTAATGACCTGTATCAATTGTTTGGCATTGCCCACTCCAAAGGGAATAACAGTGGCTCCGGTTGCCTCCAGGTTTGCATGATCAGTATAACCGCCCATCCACATGCAATAATTCAGGCAGTGGACGACACGGTGATTGGGTCGCAGCCCTGCTGCCCAGAATGCCCTTGCCCCGCAATTGTGAGTCAGGTCCAGATCATTTTTTGTCAACGCTGTATAGATAAATTTGCCGGTGATACCGGATGTTCTATGGACGCGGTTGACTTTTTCAGCAGGTGCTGCCAAAAAATCACCAAATGGTGCCAGTCTTTTCTGGGAATTTCGCAGCTCCTGTTTGGTGGTAAAGGGAAGCATGGCAAGATCCTGTACATGATTTATTTTATCTTTTGTAATGCCTGCTTTTGCATATTTATCCCGGTACATTGTACTTTTTTCGAATACATATTCAATCTGGTCGGAAAGAAGGCGTTTCTCCATTTTTTCCTGGTCAGTTAAAGATATGGATTCCATATCTGGATTAAACATTGTCTGTTCCATCTTCCTCTCCTATGGCACCTTATTTTTTGTCCATTTCTTTTAGTCTTTTTTCCACAAATTCTGTTCCGCTTTGAGCGCAGATGAGTAAATGGCTTTTTTCAAGCTCCAGGATCTGATCAAAACTGGCCTCCATGCCCTGATCAATTGCAGTTCGTGACAGGTTGACGGCAAGGGGGGATCGACTGGCTATTTTTTTTGCCATGATCATTGATTCATCCATAAGATTTTTCAATGGCACCACCTTGTTGACAAGGCCTATTTTTAAAGCTTCTGCCGCATCAATAAAATCGCCTGTAAATATCAGTTCCTTGGCCTTACCGAGCCCCACAAGATGAGTGAGGATCTTTGTGCCGGCATTGGTGACAGTCATCCCCACCGTGGTTTCGGGAAATCCAAACACGGCGGTTTCTGCTGCAATTCTGATATCGCACCCCATGGCATATTCGCTCCCACCGCCCAGGGCATATCCGGGCACAGCCGCAATAATGGGTTTGCCCAGTTTCATGGTCATTCTCTGGATTTCCTGGAGCCTTTCCGCTTCATCCACCCATTGTTCAAAGCTTTTGCCTGAAGCCGTATCTTTTAGATCTTCGCCCGCACAAAAGGCGGTTCCCGCTCCAGTCAGGATAATTACACGGGCATTTGTATCCTGTTTTGCCCTGTCAAGCTGTGCCATAAACCCTTTCAGTAGATCAATATTAATAGCATTGAGGCGGTGGGGGCGGTTAAGAGTAATAATTCCAACATTTTCGTTACAATGGTACAATACGGTTTCATTTTCCATGGTTACATCCTCAAAATTGAGTTATTAAAAATTATATCAAATAAAATTAAATCAAGCCCAGGTATATAGTACCTGATCGGAAGAATCAGATACAATGCACAGAATATCATGCAATATCCCGTCGTGACGATTCTCTTAACAACTTTGTTACAACAAGTTCTTCATATATACTGGAAATCTGGTTTCCGGACAGACGTCCTTTTGGTTTGAACCAGCCGGCCACGGCCGTGCACATGGTGAGTATTGCATAGGATATCACCTTGGCATCCCCGGATGCAAAATATCCCTGGTCAATTCCTTGAATAATCATATCCTGGAATTTTTTTTCATAGGCATCCCTTTGGATTACAAAGGCCTTATAATTGCTTGCAGTAAGCCCTCTGAGTTCACTGTCGGAGATTAACACCTCTTTTTGACGATCACAATGGAATTTGACGTGTGCTCTTACTGCGGCCCGCATTCTGTTATCAATATTTTCAATTCCTTTAAGGCAGGTCTCTATATAGGCTGTTAATTCTTTCATTGTTGTCATTAGAATATCAAAAAGGATGTCTTCCTTGCTGTCGTAATGATAATAGATACTGGCTTTTTGTATGCTGCTGTCAAGTGCTATACTGCTCATGGCCGTGGCAAAGTAACTTTTTTTATAAAACAAATTAATAGCGGCTTTTTTGATAATTTCTTTTGTGGCATTCACAGATAAGTTCCTTATTTGTTTCGGTGCTAAATGCTTAACCTCCTGCAAATATCCATCAGACAGGGCTTTAGGGATAACTTTTTTTACGGGCTGAACAATTACAATTATTGATATATTAAAAGTTTAAATTGAAATATATCTACCTATCGTACGGTAGATTTTATATATTAGCTGGGATTTTATTTGTCAATAGAATTCTTAAATTTTGCTCTGGAATTAAGGACCGCAAATTTTATAAAGTAAACGAAATTGCTTGTCTTTTGGCCTATCTACTGCGTTGCATCAAAGGCCAAATAGGCCTGCTTGCGGGTTTATCTTTCAAGGTGCCTTTATAAATTCAACATATTTTCAAGGGCAGTAAAAGCATCCTTTTTTATAGCTTCATCAATGGTAACAATATTTTCTTTTCCAATGTTTTCAAGGCAGCTTAAAAGATTATTTAAATTGATTTTATACATATTGGGACACAGTGAGTCTTTTAATGGGAGTATTTTTTTGTCTGGATATTCCGTGACAAGCCTCTTGATCAGATTGATCTCCGTTCCAATGATAATGGTTGAGCCCTTTGGAGCCTCGTCCACATAGTTAACGATAAAACTTGTGGAACCCACTGCATCTGAAGCTCTGACAACCTCCTGGGTGCATTCCGGGTGTACAACAATTTTTGCATCGGGGAAGTTTTTTCTCATGTTATCAATCTCATGGGTTGTAAACCGGGTATGAACCAGGCAATATCCTTTCCATAAAAAAACTTTTGCTTTTTTAATATCCTGTTCCGTATTTCCACCCAATGGTTTTTCAGGGTCCCACACAATCATTTCATTTGAAGGGATGCCCAGATTGTTCCCTGTATTTCTGCCCAGATGTTCATCTGGGAAAAAAAAGATTTTTTCTCTTTGCTTAAATGCCCACTCAAAGGCTTTGGGTGCGTTGGACGAGGTGCAGACAGCGCCATTGTTTTTTCCGCAATGAGCCTTGATAAAGGCATCAGAGTTCATGTAAACCAAAGGTGTTACACTATTTTTTCCAACAATGGCTGTTACTTCATTCCAGGCTTTTTCAACCAGGTAGGAATCCGCCATGTCCGCCATCCAGCAACCTGCATCCATATCAGGAATTTGCACTGTCTGGTGATCTTTAGCAAGAATAGCTGCACTTTCCGCCATAAAATGAACTCCGCAAAAAACAATATATTTCGCATTCTCATCCTGGGCAGCTCTTTGGGAAAGGCCGAAAGAGTCTCCCCTGTGGTCTCCTAAATCAACGATTTCTTTTCTTTGATAATGATGGGTTAAGATGACAAGCTGATTTCCAAGTTTTTGTTTGATGTTGATAATTTTATCAATCATGTCTTTGTTAGCTTCTATGTCTGTCATGTTTATTCCTTACCAATTAAAAATATGCCATAGGTGGCAAACAGGTTGGGCAAAAAAGTTACCATTTTGCCATGGTGTTGAGTTCTTGTTGTGTTAATAGCAGCCTTTTTCAGAATTTTGAATCCGACTTGGTTAGAAAATTTTTGAAAATCGTTCAAGCTTAACACCCTTATATTAGGTGTATCATGCCATGAATATGGAAGCTGCCTGGTCACAGGGGCACGGCCGGTAAATGCCAAATGCATGCGGACATTTATATGACCAAAGTTGGGAAAACTGACTACACCCATTTTTGCAATCCGCATCATGGAATGGATCAGGTTAGACGGTTCATAGACCTGCTGAAGAGTCTGGGAACATATGGCATAGTCAAAGGCATTGTCAGGGTAATCTTCCATTTCTTCATTAATATCCCCCTGTAAAACCGAGATTCCCTTTTCAATACATTTTACTACCTTTGATTCTTCAATTTCTATGCCCCTTTCCTGGACATTTTTTTCTTTTTTAAGCCAGTAAAGAAGATCTCCTTCACCACAACCCAGGCCCAGTACTTTTGATTCAGGCTCAATCCATGAAGCAATGATTTTCAGGTCATATCTAAGTTTCTCAGGTTTCATTGGAAGCACTCCTTAAAAATCCTCTAATCAGATTATCAAGTCTGTCATTGGGGAGTAAAAAGGCATCGTGTCCCCATTGGGCATCAATTTCACAAAAGCTGACATCCATGTTGCTTTTTTTCATGGCTTTGACCATTTCTTTTGACTGATATGTAGGATAGAGCCAGTCAGAAGTATAAGATACAACGAGAAATTTTGATTTGCATTTTGAAAAGGCATTTACAAGAGAGCCTGAACCATATTGTCCTGCCAGGTCAAAATAATCTGCAGCTTTGGTGATATACAAAAAAGAATTGGCATCAAAACGCTCAATAAATTTGTTGCCCTGGTGCTGAAGATAGCTTTCCACCTGGAACTCTGCACCAAATTCAAAGCTTAAGGCAGATCTGTTTTGAAGTTTGCGTCCAAATTTCAGTCGCATGGACTCATCGGAAAGATATGTGATATGTCCTATCATCCTGGCAATGGCAAGACCCATATCAGGCTTCTTACCCGAATAATAATGTCCCTGATTCCAATTGGGATCAGCCATAATAGCCTGTCTTGCAACTTCATTAAACGCAATGGCCAAAGCCGAATGTTTTGTAGTTGTTGCAAGGGGAATGGCGGATTTAACCATATCCGGATATCGAACACACCATTCAAGCACCTGCATGCCTCCGACTGATCCGCCGATCAATGATAAAATGGATTTAATTTTCAAATGATCTATCAAGGCCTTTTGGGTTTCAACCATATCGCCAACGGTTATATGCGGAAAAAGGGTTCCATATTCTTTGTCAGTTTCAGGGTTTATGGATGAAGGACCCGTTGATCCGGCGCAGGAGCCGATAATATTGGAGCAGATCACAAAGTACTTGTCCGTATCTATCCCTTTTCCCGGACCCACCATGATATCCCACCAGCCCGGCTTGGTATCCTTTGGATCATAATACCCAGCCACGTGTGAATCTCCGGAAAGTGCATGGAGTACGAGAATAACATTGCTCTTTTCCGGATTCAAGGTACCGCAGGTTTCATAGGCAATGATTACAGGGCCGATACTGGACTTGCTTTCAAGATTCAGCAGGTCAGGAGGCTCAGCAAAGGTAAAAAATTGTTTTGCAACAATGCCGACGCTGCCCCCGGTCTGGTTTTGTTCAATATATTCGCTCATCAGCTCAACCTTTTCCTAAACAGAATCCAATGCCTGTGCAAGATCATTGCAGATATCTTCAACATGTTCGACTCCAAGGGAAAATCTTAACAGCTGGGGATCGGCAAGCTGATTTTTAAGATCTTCAGGAAAGGATACGTACTGGGAAGAGTAGGGGTGGATAATCAGGGTTTTACAGTCCCCGAGATTGGCTATGTTTAAAATCATTTCAAGATTATCTATGAGCCTGAAGCAGGCATCCTGATCCTTTAGGCCAAAGGTAAGCATTGCACCAAATCCTTTGTTGTTAAACTGGATTTTGGCAATTTCATGGCAATTATGATCTTTAAACCCTGGAAAATTTACCCATTCAACTTTTGGTTGTTCTTTTAGAAAGGCAGCAACCTTTATGGCATTTTCCATATGGCGTTCCATTCGCAGGCCCAAAGTGTTTAGTCCTATTGCGGTAAGATAGGAATGCAAGGGAGCTGGGGTTGTTCCAAAATTGATATGATGCTCTTTGAACAGTCTGTGGAGAAACGCAAGATTTCCCTTTTGCTCAACAAAAGGAGCAAAATCAGAAAATTTTTCATTGGCCCAGTTAAAGTTTCCGGCATCCACTACCACACCCCCCAGGGCTCCGCCGTGTCCTGACAGATATTTAGTGGTTGAATGCAATACAATATCCGCCCCAAGTTCAATGGGCCTGCAAAGCCAGGGAGAAGCCAGTGTATTATCAATAAGAAGCGGGATGCCGTTTGAGTGGGCAATCTGGGAAATGCTTTTGATATCGGCAATTTCCATGCCTGGATTTGTAATGGTTTCCATATACACAAATCGTGTCTTTTCATTGATGGCCTGCTCAATATCTTCAAGACGTAAGGGGTCAACAAGCTTTACATTAATCCCGTATTTTTTAAAGACAGCTGTAAAAAGAGCATAGGACGACATGAATAATGCTTTACTGGCTACAAATTCATCTCCAGAACGAAGCAGGGTCATGCAGGCATTGTTAATGGCAGCCATGCCGGAACCTGTTACAACAGCTCCTGCTCCTGATTCCAAGGAAGCCAGCTTTTGTTCAAGAAACCTGCTTGTGGGATTACTCAGCCTCATATAAATATGTTCCTGGGTTTGACCTGCAAATGTTTTACTCAGGCTTTCCGCGCTTTCATGGTAATGGGCAGCATTTTGAAAAATAGGCGGGAGAGTTGCGCCTTTCCATGGAGTATCTTTTAATCCTTCATGAATTGCTCTTGTTTCAAAATGATAATCAATTTTTTTGTTCATGCGGCTCCCCTTTAATGCATCTATTAGTTTTAAGAAACTTTAAATATTACATTGTGGTATGTGTTTGTCAATATTTACTTTGTGTTCGCTTCAATAAATTATGTGACATTCTATTGGAAAAATAGTATACTAAATTCATATGTTATTGAATCTATAAATGATTTTGTTTCTCTAACAGATTTCATGACAATAATGGTCTGAATTATTCTCTTCTTTTTTCTCTATTAAAGACTCAGAAACCTTAGTTTAGATATCATGTTGAACCGGTAATGCAGCCCCTGACCCCCGCAGTATATTATAGAGAGGTTTTTATAAATTGCAGGATAAGATGTCAGCCTTAAAACAGGCTGAAAAGGAGGAAGTAATGAATATTAAACAAATATTAAACCCTGTTGACGGGTCAGAGCATTCAATCCATTCAACACGGTATGCCATTGATCTTGCAAAACTTTTAGATGCTAAAATCATCTTGATGCATTGCCATGCAAGATTCCCTATTGTCCTGTCAGAGCCCTATTTTCAGCAGGCAATTAATGAAATCAGCAAAACAAGTGAAGAGCTTGTTGAACCATTTATAAAAATTCTTGAAAAAGCAGATGTTAAATTTGATATTCGTATTCTTGAAGGGACTCCTGGAAACAAAATACCGGAAGTGGCAAGAATCGAGAAAATAGACTTGATTGTAATGGGATCAAGAGGGGTTACTGATTTTACAGGATTGCTTCTCGGCAGCGTTGCCCACCAGGTGCTAAACAAAGCAGACTGTCCTGTTTTTATTACAAAATAGGAAGGATAAAGATTCAATAACCATATAGGCTGTCTCAATAATGGATGTTTAATCATACCGGGTTATTCTTCAGGGCAATCGCAGGTAACTTTTTTATGATTACTCCATACCCGTTCAGGTCAGTTTACCTTTCCTTCGCTGGATGGGACATGTTGACATGCTTTATGTCGGGCTACACTTGTGGCGGAAAAACTCGTTTCACTCAGACAGTTCCCGCCACTTAACGTTACACCCGACAGAGCCTGTAGCAACAAGACCCAAAATGCTCATCCAAGATAACCTGACCTGAACTAGTTGCTGTGACGACAATTACAATCATTGTAGCGGATAACAGAGCAAAATATTGTTTACATGCGATTGCCCTGAGGTATTCTTTTTATCATATTGACAAATGTCTGCATTGTTTTTATTACAGATGTTGTTGGTGTTACAATGAGATTTTACGACTAGCAAAAAGAAATATTATTCAATTTTAAAATAGAGGCAGATACTTATGGTTTTATTGGCGCTCTTTTATCTTTTTTTCCCTGTTATTGTTATCATGATGTGCCTGAGGTTTGAAAAAGTGAATAAAATTGGTGCCGTATTTGTCTGCTATGTGGTTGGGGCTGTCCTGGGGAATTCTTTGAACCTGCCCAATGGTGTACCCGCACTTCAGGATACCTTAAGCAGTGCATCCGTTGCTGTTGCCCTTCCATTGCTTTTATTTTCCATGGATGTGAGAGCATGGCTGAAAACAGCAGGCAAGGCCATATTGTCCATGACAGGAGCAACCATTATCATCGTTGCCGTTGCAGGACTCGGAAGCGTGATTATTGCAGATCACGTGGAAGAAAGCTGGAAGATGGCCGGACTTGCCATCAGCGTGTATACGGGTGGAACCCCAAATATGGCTGCCATAAAAACAGCCCTTGATGTAGACCCGACAACCTATATCATCATGCACACCTATGATACATTGATCAGTCTGGTCTATATTATTTTCTGCATTACCATAGCGCAAAAGCTTTTGAATCGATTTTTACCCCGATTTGAAAAATTGAAAGATTGTATATCGGTCAATGAAGATGGCGAAACCGAGGATATTCATTCATACAGGAACATGTTGAATGCGCAAGTTTTCAAAAGGCTTGGCATTGCCCTGATTTTATCTTTTCTTATCCTTGGGACAGCCCTTGGCGCATCCGGACTTTTTCCCAAAGCATATTCAACGGCCATCACAATTTTATTGATCACTTCATTAGGCATTGGTGCTTCCTTTATTACAAAGGTCAGACAAATTGAGAAAACCTACCAGCTGGGCATGTATTTTATTCTCATTTTCTGTCTTGTGGTGGGATCAATGGCCAATATAAAGGATCTTATTCATATCAACTGGATACTGATGTCTTATATATCATTCTGCATCTTTGGAACTGTTGTTCTCCATGCAATTTTCTGTAAAATTTTTAAAATTGATACAGACACCTTTATTATTACATCCATATCCGCCATCTGTTCTCCACCTTTTGTTCCCGTTGTTGCCAATGCACTGAAAAATAAACAGATTATTTTGTCTGGACTTACCACGGGGATTATCGGCTATGCCATCGGCAATTACCTTGGAATCAGTTTTGCGTATATTTTTAAAATTATCATAGGTTAATCTTTATCTTTTTTTATATGGCCTGGAGAGAAAATGAGCACTATCCCTTTAATCGGTAAAGCATATGATGAAATTCTGGAAGAAATGGCATCTTTTCGCAGCAAGGATGCAGATTTTTTAAACGGGCGCACCTGGTCCCTGGTGTACCATTTAAACCATGAACACGATTCATTCTTAAAAAAGGCCCATAACCTTTATTTCAGTGAAAACGCCCTCAATCCAATGGCATTTAAAAGTCTTAAGCGCTTTGAACATGAGGTGGTTAAAATGACGGCAGACCTTTTAAACGGGGATGAAAATGTTGTGGGAACCATGACATCGGGGGGAACTGAATCATGCCTGCTGCCTGTAATGACTTACAGGGAACAGGCCAGATCAAAAAAAAGGTGGGGTAAATTTCAACCTGAAATAATCGCCCCTGAAAGTATCCATGTAGCCTGGGAAAAAGCAGCTAAATATTTTAATGTTAAAATGGTCAGCATTCCTTTAAAGGATGATTTTATGGTTGATTTGGATATCCTGAAAAAAAAAATCAGTAAGAATACTATCCTGATAACGGCATCAGCGCCCTCATACCCCCACGGGTTGATTGATCCTATAAAAGACATTGGTCTCATTGCCGATGAAAGAAACATTCCTTTTCATGTGGACGCCTGTCTTGGTGGATTTTTTCTGCCCTTTGCCGAACAGATCGGGTACCAGATTCCAGAATTTGATTTTCGATGTAAAGGCGTAACATCCATATCAGCGGATGTCCATAAATACGGTTTTGGGGCTAAGGGCGCATCTATACTGTTGTATAAAAACATGGCCCTTTTGAAACATCAGTTTTTTATTCATCAAAACTGGCCCGGAGGTGTTTTTGCTTCCCCGGCCCTTCTTGGAACCCGTCCCGGGGGCCCCATTGCTGCGGCATGGGCAGCAATGAATGCCATGGGGGAAAAGGGTTATCAGGATATGGCCCAAAAGGTAATGGTAACAACACAAAAATTGATCCAGGGTATTAATGATCTACAGGATTTAAAGGTAATGGGAAAACCGCAGATGAGTGTTTTTGCATATGCTTCCACAAATCCAAAGATTGATATTTTTGCGATTGGTGATGTCATGGAAGAAAAAGGCTGGCATATTGATCGCCTGCAAAGGCCCGAAGGCCTGCATGCAATGGTCACTCCTGCCCATGAGGCTGTGGCGGATCAATATCTTGTGGATTTAAAAGATTCTCTTGAGTTTGTAAAAAGCCATCCTGATTTGGCATCCAAAGGAAATGCCGCCATGTATGGCATGATAGCCAATGTTCCTTTCAGGGGATTGATTAAAAATCAGGTTGGAAAAATGATGGAAAAAATGTATGGTCCCGAGTGTGAAATGCCTATGGATAATCAGGGCAAAGAGTCATTGCCGGTTCGTATTGGCACCCGTATTTTAAAATGGATTTCCAAACGAAAATTTTATAAAAAATAGTGTAAATTAGTTTTTTGGAGTGGATAAATCAATGGTTAATTCATAAATGCCCTGTTCCATCCTGGCCTGGACGGGAAAATTTCCTTTTTCAAATACTTTGAGCATGGCCCGGTTGGATGCAAGAACATCAGCTGTCATACCCTGTGCTCCTCTTTCTTTGGCAAGCTTTGTAAGCATTTGATACAGATAGGTGGCAATACCATATCTCTGATAGGCTTCATCAACAACAAAAGCGACATCCACCAGAGGTTTGTTCTGATGTTTTACAAACCTGGCTTCAGCAATAATGTTCTGTTGTTCCGGGTCTCCAACAAGGGCAACAACAGATAACGTATCCCGGTAGTCAACATTTACATATTCCTGGATTTTTTCATGGGGCATGGTTTTTATGGGACTGAAATACCGATAGTAGATAGCCTTATCGGAAAACCGGTAAAATAATCGCCTCATCTGGTCTTCGTCAGAGGGTTTGATGGCCCGGAAACGAACATCAACTTTATCTTTGAATGTATGCCGGGTTTCAATATCAACAGGATAAAAATGAGCGCTGTCTGCCAGAAATATCTGGTCTTTATAAAGAAGATTGGCTTTTTTTGCCCCATCAACAAGTCTGGGCCTGTCCCCGGGATGGGCAATTTCAATGAGGGCCTGGGCTCTTTCCCTGATTGTTTTCCCCCTTAAGTGTGCAATTCCCTGTTCCGTTACCACAAGATCAATGGATTCGGGAAGGCTCAGTAAATCAGGAGCATTTTCAGAAGAAAGGCGGATATTGGGATTTCCCTGGCGGTTTCTGCTGGGAAGGGCGACAATGGTGTAGCCGCCACGGGAGATTTCCGCTCCGTTAAAAAAGTCGGCCATCTGTCCCGGGCCTGCAGTGACATGGCCTTTGCTGTTGTGAAGAATCACTCGGCATGAAAGATCAACCCTTCTTACCGGGATAATAAAGACGAACCGATGGTTTTGCCCTATTTCCAGGGGATGAAAAACTTTGTCAATGCTTTGAAATTCCACGATTGGGTTTTTATCAAGAAATTGCATTAATTTTTTACTGCCAAGGGCATAAGCAGTCAAGGACTTTCCCCTGAAAGGACCTTTTTTTCGATTGGTAACGGCACCGCTTTCAACAAGTTCCATTAATGCGTCAGTAAAAAACGGGGTATGAATTCCCAGGTCTTTTTTATTGGCAAGATGTTTGGGCAGGGCCTCGAAAATAGGACCAAAGGTAAAGGCCAGACAACTACCGTTTTCAATGACGGAGGCGACATTGGCGGCCAGTTTGTCAAATATCGGGTCTACAAGAAATCTAGGGAAATAAAAGGGAGGATCAAGGGATTCAATAACCATGTCAAAGGCATCAAAGGGAACAAAGGTATCCCCCAGGGTAAAAGGTATTTCCTGGTTGATTTCACCCACCACAAGATCAGCCTGCGCCATTGCTCTCCTTGCCACATCAACACCGACTCCCAGGCTGCAATATCCTGCTTTGTTGGGCGGTGTTATCTGAATAAAGGCAACATCAATGGGAATTTGTCCTTTTTTCATAAGCAAAGGTATGGCTGAAAATCGGGAGGGGACCAGATCCACCTGGCCGGCTGAGATGGCTTCGGCAGACACCCATCCGGAAAAAAAGGTTTTAAGACGATACCTTTTGGATTGTAAAGCCTTGTATGAAATGGCATCCCCGAAACTGACCAGCTGAATCAGGGTCAGGTCCTGAAGCCTGAATCCCTCTGCATGCATGAGACAGTTTACAAGGGTCCGGGGTTCTGCGGAACCAGTTCCGATGAAGATGTTCATCCCCGGATCAATTTTATTTAATACATCCCGGGGAGAAACTGTTTTTTTCTTCCATGATGGTTTATTTTTAAACAAAATAACTCCCATATCTTAAACGTATATCATCTGAACTCATAATTTTCATAGTAACATATAATATCAATAAGTGAATCTTTTTAAAGCATCCCTACAATTTTTTCCGATAATACAAGGTTAATATTTTGTTTGTCTATGCAGATCTATGACCCAAGTACAGGTGAACGGCGCAAAGCTGTAGCGATAGAAATATGATATTTTTGCTTGATATTACAGTAATACTGTAATACTGTATGTCCATAGTGTTAATTAAGAAAGGAGACAAAATGGAATTTGCAATTAATACAAGCAAACTGACAACGAAGAGTCAAGCCACTATACCTGGGCAGATCAGAAAATTATTGGGGCTGCATCCCGGCGATTCTGTGGCATTTGAAGTCAATGAAAACAAAAAGGTTATTATCCGCAAAGCAACACCAATTGATTTTGAATTTGCTAAAGCTCTTGAGGGTACACTTTCTGAATGGTCTTCTAAAAACGATGAAGAGGCATATTGTGGCTTATAAAATTTTTGACGTTGTTGTGGTTCCTTTTCCATTTACTGACCAAGATACGGATAAAAGACGGCCAGCTTTGGTGTTGTCAGACCATGCTCGATTTAATGATGAAACTCAAAATTGCGTTATGGCCATGATTACCAGTGCTAAAAATCCTGATTGGCCGCTTGATGCGAAAATAGGAGGTATCAAAAAAGCCGGGCTTCCTGCACCTTCTAAGGTTCGCATGAAATTGTTTACACTGGATAGTCGCCTTATTGTAAAAAAAATTGGTGGTCTTGCAGTCAAAGATCAAAAGATTGTGAAAAAAAATCTTAAAAAATTAATGAATCTTGAGACAGAAGAGGAATTATGAAACACGTTTATAGCTGCACAGGGCATGTATTGAAAATCCCGAATATCACAGCCAGCCAGGGAGCATATTTGTTTGATGATAAGGGAAAGCGCTATATGGACTTAGAATCGGGAGTCTGGTGCATTTCCATGGGACACACAAATGAGCGCATTAACAAGACCATAACAAAGCAAATGGGTTCATTAATGCATGCTGGTTTTTGTTATTCCAGCAGTATCCTGGAAGAATCCGCCAAATCAATCCTGGAGATCACTAATTTTATTAACGGCAAGTGTCTTTTTCTTTGCTCGGGAAGTGAAGCCATCGAAATATCCAGGCAGATATCAAAGCATGTTTCCGGCAAAAAAATTTCCATGACACTCCATGATTCATATCTTGGTGCCTACACCTCTGTGACTGACAGGGATAGAGGGTGGCATATCTTTAACTGGGAAAAATGCAATACATGTGTGAAAAATGATGTTTGCGATCCTTTTTGTGAAGTATTGCAGGAAATACCCGAAGAGATATCAGACTTCATATTTGAACCGGGCAGTTCATCCGGGTTTGTCAGGTTTCCTCCAAAGGGGCTGATCCAGAATATTGTCAGCATTGTTCGGGATAACGGTGGAAAGATAATCGCAAATGAGGTAACGACAGGTGTTGGTCGAACCGGGAAGTGGTTTGGATATCAGCACTATGATATTGAGCCGGATCTGGTTGCAACTGGAAAAGGAATCGGAAATGGATATCCCGTCAGTGTGGTATTAATAAATAAGTCTACAATCAGCGAATTGGGAATCAAACCCTTTAAGTATTCCCAATCCCATCAGAATGATCCATTAGGGGCCGCTGTCGTTCAGGAGGTTATACAAGAAATCGAAAGCACTGGACTCATACAAAAAGCAGAACACAAAGGCTCCATATTTTTGTCCCAGCTCGAATCTCTTGTAGATAAAAAGATTGTTCTTGATGTGAGGGGAAGGGGAATGATGTTCGCAATAGACTTATCAAACAAGGATGTTGCAGATGAAATTTATAATGATCTTATTCATCATGGATACATCGTGGGGAATAGAGGGACTACATTTAGAATTGATCCACCTCTTATATTAACCAAAGCAGAATTTAATGAATTCATTGATGTTTTCAAGACAGTATTATTATCCATAAAAAATCCTGCATAATATTGTGCTTCATCATATTATCTTTTTGCAGACTTGATGAAAATTTTCAATATTATTTGCTTTATAAAAGCGAATCTTGTATTGTCAGATTTTTTTAATTTTAGAACAAGGGTAAATTCATGAAAAAAATAGTAATCACCATCATATTAGTCTTGAGTATCAGTTCAGCCTGTTTGGCAGAAAATGAAGTTACAGTTGACCCTAATACCTTTGAAATAACCATTCCCACCCTGGTTTATCTGGGCCAAAACTATTCAGTCAAATTTAGTTATAATGGTTCCTGCTTTACAGTTAAAGAACTTATCCCTAAGAGTAACACTGCCGCGACAGGAACCAAGGTAACACTAACCCATGATGGTTTTGACTTTTCTGCCGGAATAATTAGCAGTAGCTGGGATGAAATAGATGGCTATATAACCGTCTGGGCACCCCAGGATTATCCCGCGGGATATGAGTACGGGAAAGCGTTCTGGTGGACACCGGCGGCTTACGACAACTCCATCACACATATACTGGATATGGGTGAGGTGGCTCTGTCTTCCATTACCTCAGTCCCTGGCGACTGGTCCTATGTTAGTGGCACAGGAAACTATCCATTAATAGTCAACCACGCCTATGTCATCAAGGCCAAGGATGGTTACGCAAAATTCAAGGTCAGCTCATTAAACGGCTTAAACTCTGCGACAAATTCGACTTGGGATCCCATGAAATGGGAGATAAAAGGAGAATACGAATTTACGACCGGGGCAAGCTTTTAAAAGAAAAATTCCTTTAGCTTAATTTTGTGGGCGGCATTATAGTTTATTTGGTCTTAACTATGGGTGCTCATATTTTTTGACAGGTTATTGTCTATAGCATCCAAAAATTGTTGAGTATTCAGATAATGATGCTTATCAAGACTTTTACCATGAATGCAAAGCGCCAGATCCTTGGTCATCTTACCGCTTTCCACCGTCTCGACACAGACCTTTTCAAGGGTGTCGCAAAAATCGATCAATGCCTGGTTCCGGTCCAGTTTGCCCCGGAATGCAAGTCCCCTTGTCCAAGCAAAAATTGATGCAATGGGATTGGTGGATGTAGGGTTGCCTTTCTGATGCTCTCTGAAGTGCCGGGTAACAGTACCGTGTGCAGCCTCAGCTTCCATTATTTTTCCATCCGGTGTAATCAGGGTGGATGTCATCAACCCTAAAGAACCAAATCCCTGGGCCACGATATCAGATTGAACATCACCATCATAATTTTTACAGGCCCAGACAAACGCACCCTCCCATTTAAGAGCTGCAGCCACCATGTCATCAATTAATCTGTGTTCATAGGTGATACCAAGTTCATCCATCTTTGTTTTGTAGTCTTCCTGGTAAACCTGCTCAAAAATATCTTTAAATCTGCCGTCATATTTTTTAAGAATGGTGTTTTTTGTAGAAAGATATAAGGGCCATTTTTTATTGATGGCCTGGTTAAAACATGAATGGGCAAACCCATATATGGATTCGTCCGTATTATACATACCCATGGCTACACCACCCCCATCAAAGTCAAAGACATCAAAAGTCTCTTGATCACTACCATCCGCAGGTGTGAATACAAAGGTGAGATTCCCCTTTTTCTTAACGACAAAATCAGTAGCCCTGTACTGATCTCCAAAAGCATGACGGCCAATACAGATGGGATATTTCCAGGTTGTTACAAGTCTTGGAATATTTTTTATGACAATAGGTTCTCTGAAAACCGTTCCGCCAAGAATATTTCTGATAGTACCATTGGGAGATCTATACATCTCTTTGAGACCGAATTCATCCACCCGGGCTTCATCAGGTGTAATGGTTGCACATTTGATTCCAACCCCTGTCTTTTTAATGGCTTTGGCAGCATCCACGGTAACCTGGTCAAGGGTATCATCTCTGTTCACTACACCCAGATCATAATAAAGAGTTTCAAGTTCCAGATAAGGAAAAATAAGTTTGTCTTTAATATTCTTCCAGATGATCCGTGTCATTTCATCTCCGTCTATATCCACCACGGGGTTTGCCACAACAATTTTTTTCATTTTTTGTCCTTTAATTTCTCAATATTATCCTTGGCAAATGTAATGGATGAATCTATTTCCAGGGCCATTTCATAGTATTTGATTGCAAGTTTAATTTCTCCCAGTTCCCTGTAATTTGAACCGATATTGGCATAGTTGATAGCAAGGGAAGGGTCTACCTCAAGGGCATTTTCAAAACAGGTGATAGCTGTCTTATGGTTCTTGAGCATAAAATGGCAGAATCCCATGATATTAAACATATCCGGGCGCTGCGCATCAATTTCTATGCCTTTTTTGCAGATTTCAACGGCCCTGTCATATTGTTCAAGATCCTTTAAACAAGATCCCATATGGGAATAGATATCGGGCATATTCAGTTTTACAGGATTTCTTTTCAGGGCAGTTTCAAATTGGGTTAAAGCAGTTTTGTGGTCATAAATGGCGTTGAGCATCAAGCCTTTATAAAAACTTGTATAATATTTGCCGGGCAATGCTTTTTCCAGTTCATCCAGTTTTGACAATGCCATTACAGGGTCAAAACTTTCCGTGATTAATCTGGCAGAAAACATTCCCACGCTTGCGGCAACTGCTCTTTCCCTAAAATGTGCTCCTGGAATGATCGCATAAAATGCCGGAATTTCAAGCTTTTCATGCTTGGTGTTGATCACTATAATCTGATACTCTCTTTTATCCAGCGTATGGATCAGGTTTTCCACTTCCGTCTTAATATTGTTACTTGAAAGGTCGGGTAATGCATTGATATTGATCATCCTTTCAGGCTGGGTGATAAATTCGGCATCTTCAATCCTAGTAAATTTGGGCAGCCCGCTTGCCACATAATTTGAGCCTGAATTAAAATCTCCTGCAAGCTGGGCTGTCTCAGTGAGAGCCCGACTCATGGCCTTTTGCGGATCGGGCGCTGTTCCTGCTGTCCATACAATTTCACTTAAGTCAGGGAAGGTTGCGGGGTCCCAGGCAAGAACAGCAATTGTCGGTATGCCTGTATCCAGGGAAAAATCTGAAGCATAAACCTTAATACCTTCCTTTTTATATTTTTCAAGCATTTCAATGACCAGGGGGTCAGTAAAAGAATCAAGGTTGATTCCAGGGACATTCAAGTTTTCATGGCTGATAATGGAAGATGTATGGCGTTCGATCAGCTCGCAAATTCCCTGGCTTAAAGCTTCTTCCGTACAATTACCGGCACTGGGTCCGTTAAATTCATTAATCATGTAAAACCAGTTGAATGGGATCAGGACCTCTTCTTTTTTTGCCAGATCATATCCTTGGGTCCATTTTAAGGGCAGCGCATCAAAGATTGGTTTTACTTTTAAGGCCTCTTTTTTATTATCGTGGACGGATTTAATGATCTGTTCATAGGAAAGGGCTTTTTCCACCAAAGCCTTTGGAGTTGAATAAAAAAAGTTTTCTTCTTTTTTTACAAAAGAAAAAAAACTGAATCGTTCTGCAAGCTCCATCACTGCACTGGCTTCTGACTGTTCAGGAGTTCCGCCTTTGCCCATCTGCTTTTTTGTTCCGATAACATTTTTAGCATCCGTACCGCATTCACTGAAAAAGATCGGTATGTCAAGCCTTCCGTTATCAATCCTTCTGGTCCTGCTTAAAATATCAAGATTCAGTCTGGCTGTTTTTTCCTTAAATTTAGCAACAGTCTCCTTAGGGGACATGATCTTGTCCTGGTCATATGTATAGCCTTTCAGGGCATCTTTTAACTCAATTTTATAACTCATGAATGGTCCTTGAAATAAATCCTGTTTTTCCTGTTAAACATTATAATGTTTCTTTACTTATCCACACGCCCGATTTTGTCCCCAACCTTAATTGTTCCACCTTTGAGGATCTTAGCAAATACACCTTCTTTGGGCATAATGCAATCCCCTGTCCTATAATAAATAGCACATTTTTTATGGCATTCTTTTCCGATCTGTGTGACTTCAACCAGGGCTTTTTCCCCTAATTTGAAAACCTGGCCCACGGGCTGGTTTTTCCAATCAATCCCGGTTGTTGCTATATTTTCAGCAAAATCCCCAAAGTTTAGTTTAAAATCCTCAGTACTGGCATTTTCAATGCTTTCCGAAGCCAGAAAACTTAATTGCCTGTGCCAGTCACCTGCGTGGGCATCCTCTTTTATTCCGTGGTTTTCGATTAATTCTGCAGCTTCAACACATTTTTTAATAGTGCCTTTTTTTTTACTGATGGCTATGGAGACTATCTTCACAATCCTTCTCCTGAAAAATAATAAATGTAATAAAAAAATTTTAACTTACGCATGCTTTTATATCACATTGTAGTATAAAAATACAACCCAAATACTAACCTTTCAATATATTCCAAAATTATCTATACTCATTTAATATGGAAATAATAATTTATATTGATTGCTCTCCAAAGGAAGGCATTCCTGTGCTTGACAGGCAGGTTGAAAAAATGCAATGCTTTCCTGATTTCAATTGTATTTTCAATATGTTTAGAATGTACAAATACAAATTTATGAGTGGTTTAAATGAAGCTTTCAACAAAAACCCGCTATGGAACAAGAATTTTAATTGAACTTGCATTGCAGGCAGATCAGGGACCCATTCAGGTCAGTAATATAGCTTCCAAACAAAAGATACCTGTAAAATACCTTGAACAGATTTTACGCACTTTAAAACAGGCAGGTATTGTAAAAAGCGTCAGGGGGCCTAAAGGCGGGCATATGCTGGCAAATAATCCCGACGGAATATACCTTGGCCAGATTGTCCGGCTTTTTGAGGGGCAGACAGACCTTGTAGCATGTGTGAGCTCTCCTGAACAATGTGAAATGTCGGCAGACTGCCTTGTCAGGAGTGCCTGGTATGATGCAACGGCAGTGTTGTATGAAAAATTGGATGGTATCAGTATTGCAGATTTGATCCACAGCGATGGTAAAAATAATCTGGCGGCCTGCCCAACCCTGTAACCCCTGCATTCAAATTTTAAGCTCTATATATTATATACAGGAATGCCAAAGAATGGCTTCTGATGCTGACCTTAGTCCATATAGTTTAATGCCTGGCTACAAAAAATTATACTCCTCAACCACAAATAATAGTGGTTGCCCTTAATTCAAAAAAAAGGATTGCCATTATTGTTCAGCTAATGTTTTTTCCAGCAATTTATTAATCCCATTCACATAATCTTTATTCTGGCAAGGCTTTGACAGATGATCAATATATGCATCTTTTTGTTTCAATTCTTTTATGGATTCCAAAAATTCGATATTGCCGGAAATAAACAGCACTGGAACGGTTTGATTTGTTTTTCGGATATGATGATAAACATCCATGCCGTTAATTTTTCCAGGAAGCATATAGTCCAAACTTACAAAATCATATGTATTTCTTTCAAATAGGTCCTTTGCCATCTGGCCGTTGTGTGCAACATCAACCTTGTGATTACAAGGTTCACTTGTCAATATTCTGTATTGAACATCCGAGATAGCTGTTTCATCTTCAATGAGAAGAATACATTTTTCAAATTGTGTTATTTCTTTTTTCAGTTCTGCTTTTTCTTTAGTGGTTAATTCCTTTTTAATGATAGGTAAACAGATTGTAAACGTAGCCCCTACACCTACTTCTGACTCAACTGAAATATTGCCTTTGTGTTGCTCAACATATTTTTTTACATTCGCCATTCCATACCCAGTTCCCTTAACATTAGACTTATATGAATCTGTTACATCCTTATTTCCTTTTAAAGTAAAAGAAGGTTCATAAATAGATTCAAGATGCTCTTTAGGAATTCCACATCCATTATCCTCAATTTCAAAGCAGATACTGTCATCACGGCTGTAAGTTTTAACTGTGATTCTGGGATGTTCAACCATACTTAAAGCATGAATTGAGTTTTGTAAGAGATTTACAAGAGCATGCTCAATCATTCCAGGATCGGCGAGAAGTTCAGGTATCCCTGCTTTTTCTTCCTTTATGACTTCAATTCCTTCCAGATCCTTTTTTAGAAGATTTACGACAAGATCCATTTTTTCATTAATCATGAAAAATTCCTGTTTGGGTTCCTGATCTTTAGCAAAGGCAACCAGGTTTTTTGTTAAATTTTTACCCCGTATGGTCTGTTCAAATATTAATTCAAGTGTTTTTCTTGTTTCGGGTTCCTGACAATCCAACAAGGTGAGCTCGGTATTGCCCAAAATAATACCCAAAATATTATTAAAATCATGGGCCATTTTCCCAGCAACCTGACCAACCAATGCCAGTTTTTTCTGTTCCCCGGCAATTTTCTGGGCTTTTATTTTTTCTTCTTCTGCTTTCTTACGCTCGGTGATATCTGTAACGATTCCTTCAATAGCAACCGACTGTCCTTCGTCGTTGGAAATGAGAACATTGCGTTGATGGAGCCAACGAGTTCCCTTTGTTTTTCCGTGAACTATTTGATATTCATAAGTAGGGGGCATGTTTCCATCAAGCAGCGCTTTCCATTGTTCGTTGAAGTAATCCCTCCAATCGGGATGGATTGCATTTTGGATTAAAAGCGGCGTTTTGATGAATTCTTCCGGAGTGTACCCAAACACATTAATTGATGCCGGGCTGACATATTCATAGAGTCCCTCAGGTAGCGACATGCGATAGATCATGTCCTTAGCGTTTTCGGCCAGACGTCGAAATCTTTCTTCACTCTCCAGCAGCTTATTTTCAGATTGCATTCTATCCTTCAGCATTTTGTTTGTAGATATGGCTATTTCTCTGAATTCCATTAATTGAATGTTGTCCGGATTTATTGTGACAGATTCCGTGGCTGCCTTATTTAAAAATGATAAAAAAGTTTCAACCGAGTTTTCAATTTGATTAGAAATACGTTTTGACCAGAAATAGATCAGGCATAATAACCCTGCCAGAATCCATATAGTTCTTATAATTCTCTTTTTAAGTCCACTCATTAATGCAGCTTTCTTTACTAAGATTGTCTGTTCAATCGTATCAAGATAGACACCGGCTCCTATGGTCCATTCCCAGTCATGAATTCCCCTGACATAAGAAACTTTTGGGGAAAGCTTGGATGTGTTCAATTTGTTCCAGGAATAATAAACAAAACCACCTTTTGGATTCTCAGCTGCTTTTTTTTGTTCCTGGATAATTTTTACACCCGCAGGGTCTGTAAGATTCCAGATATTACCTGACCCGATAGTAATTTTACCATTAGAAAAAAGCGAATCTCCCTGATAGGTGCTTCCAAAAAAATATCCTTCTGTTTCAAATCTTAATTTTGCAATGCTGATTAGAGCTTTCTTTTGAAGTTTCTTTACGAAATCATCAAGATAATCGCCAGTACCAATATACCAATCCAATGGCTTAAAAAGTTTTACAAATGTTATTTTGGGAAATCGAACTATCGGGTCTTCATCTGGTTTTGTCCAGAAACTTTTAACAAAACCCTCACCAGATTGTTTGATAGTTTTAATTTCCTCCTGAATAACAAAACTCCCCTTTGAATCTTGCAATCCAATCAAATTTTTTCCTTCAAATTCCGGACGAACAGGATACAATTGTTCAATACCATCCATTGAAACAGCAAAATAATATCCACGTCCATCACTAAACCGCACGGGTCTTAATGCGTCTTTGATCATTTTTTTTATTTCAGGAAGTTTTTTTGAACCATAGTTTTGTTGATATATATTCGAGGTTATCTGATGAGCCTGATTAACTTGATCGATGATAGTACGCTTGAGTTCCTGTTCGGCCTCTTCCCTTAAATTGTTTATATCATTGACAACATTAGTCACTTGGTTTTTGATCATATTTTTTTGAGATTCAACATATTCTAACCGCAAAGATTCTGCTTCAGATTTAAAGGTGGAAGTTTCATCATATATCCAGACAAAGCACCATAACCCGATGGAAATAAAAACCAGATAAATCATCTTATTAAAAAATTTAGTCTGTATGCTTAATTTATCTTTCCCCATGTTAACTCCTGGCAGACTTAATTTTAACAATTAATGCCTTTTACTCTTCAAGTACTTTGTACTATAAATGGTGGTGCCAGGCAAATAATTTTCCAAAGAAACATAATTGGAGAGTAACCGGAGTTTTCAAAATCCATATTAGATTATTCTATAAAAATGTTTTTTTTATAGAAAATTTATCCAATAAAAAGCTTTCAAGAAGCACCACGTTGTGGTATTAATGTTCTATTGACAGAGACCTTTCTATTTTTTAAGGGCACCTCCACTGTTGATAAACGCACTTTGAAAGGCTCGACTCATCATCGGGTCTTTCATTGTTAATATTATTTAAAACCCCCATGAATTATTCATGCTCAGATTTAAAAAGTCAATTATATGGAAACGAGAAGGATCAAATTAATCAAGCTGCCATTACAGCATAATTGGAGACAAAGTTAAGCGACGTCGATTTTGATATGGTGTGAGATCTGTATCTGTTTATATTGCTATTTCATATCACCATGCCCCGGATTATTGGCAATTGTCCCGGGGGTTTTTGAATCAAAGTCTGACACAAGGCCGCAAACGCACCGGCTAGTATTTGACCATTTAGGGAAAATGGCGACATCGCCAAATTCCCTAAATGGATATTTTTAGAAAATTTATTATCCCGTCGGTTACTCAAAAACACGTCAGGCATAGACTTATCCTACAGGGCCCGGCACGGGTTGCCGGTATTTTTTTCAAACAAGGGTCCGGCTTTGAAAAATGCAACAGAAAGGATTATACATAGGATTGGATTGTAGGCAACGGAAAAGTCATTGTGGATCTATAAAACCCTTACAATTGTTGTCTGAACACAATATTTGTAAGTATCGGTTGTTTTAGTGAAATTGAAGGTACCACATCTAATATTAAGAACGCATGCAACCGACAACCATTGTCGGCTGCATGCGTAAGGTAGGATGGGATATTTAATCAGTCCCGAGAAGGCTTTTAATCTGCTTAAGTACAGTTGAATCACTATTCTGTATCATTTTGACAAGGTTTTCCTGGTCAGATAAAAGTTCTTCATCTTCAGCAGTAACGGTTTCAGGTTCAACGTCCAGGATCTGACAAATGGTATTTAACAAAACTTTAGGGGTAACTGGTTTTTCTATAGTCCGCCTTGGCTTAAGCCCGGATGTGAATGCATTGAAGCTTTTTATGTCTTCACTTGCAAATTCATTCCGGGCATGGGCCGTAATAACTATGACAGGCAGTTTTGACCATTTTTCATTCTTTCTTAATGTTCGAATCAATTCAATTCCGGATTTTCTCGGCATGACCATATCAAGGGTCATAAGGTCTGGAATTTCCTTTTCAAGCTTTTCAAGCGCATCCTGACCGTCAACTGCTGAATCTACCATGAATCCAGCATCCTGAATACAAGTGGTCAGAAAATTTCTTATATCGGGCTCATCATCCACTACAAGTATTTTTTTTTCAGAAGCTTTTCCCATAGATTCTTCCTCTTTATTTAATGGTTATTCAATTTCTCTGCCTGTTAATCGTTATCAGGGCCGATTTTTCCCATGGCTTTGGTCAATTCCATGAGAACTCCAAGTCCTTTGCCTATTTCAGGGTTAAATCCTGCAGATGCAAGTCCAAAAATACCCATACTCTTTGCATTTTCAAGTTCAACATTGGATGGTATCTGAGACAGTTTTTCCAGGAGGGCAATTGCCTTGGGATCTGAAAGACTCTTTGCCAGGCCCAGAAGTGCAACAATGCCGTCACCCATTACATCTATGTCTTCACCCGTATAAGCCGCAGCAACCTTTGTCCTCAGATCGACAGTAGCCTGTATCATCCTGAAGACACCTTTCTGCTCAAGTTCATTCAGGTACTTGATCATTTGGGGAACAGCCGACTTAAGAAGGGGTTCCAGATCTTTTAAGAATTCTATGATACTGGCCATCTGCTTTAAGGCAAAAGTAAAATTTTCAGTATTTCTCATGGCCTCTTTGATCAGAGACATAAAATTTTCAAGCTGGAAACCGGCTTCAACCTCAGTTAACTCATTGATTAAGAGAGCTGTGGCATGGTTTCCTATGGGAATCAGATCGTTTTTTAATTCCGCAAATTTTTCACTGGTCTTAATCAAAGGCTGTATCTGGGTTTCAAGGCGTTCAAGCTTTTCGAGTATCAACTCTTCATTTGTCATGTCAGCCTCCTATTCTGTTTCAACTTTGGGCCAATGTTTTCCAGCCATTGCCATCTGAGGCTCAAGCGGCATTTCCTGTCCAGACAATAGAAGGTTCCAGTATACCCACTTAAACATCATTTTTCCCCAGTAGTTTGCATTGCTTTCGCCCACAAGTTCAAAGGGTCCTATACCCGGGAATGGAAATTTGCCTGGAAGCGGTTCTGTTTTGTAGTTAAAGTCAAAGAGGAATGCTTTGTCATAACCTGAGACGATAAAACAGGTTGAATGACCGTCAAAAGAAGGTTTGGGATCTTTACCATCAATTTCAAGGAGCAGGTTTTCAACAATAATATCTGCTTCATAATGTGCAACAGAGCCTGCCTTTGAAGTTGGAACATTGGTTGCATCCCCTACAACATAAATATTTTCATATTTTTCCGCTTGCAGAGTATGATGGTCTGTCAGCACATAGCCCATACCATCTCCCATACCTGAGTTTTCAATATAATCCGCACCCAGATTCGGCATTGTGGAGATAAAAAGATCATAATTTATCTTGTCACCTCTGGCCGATTCAATATATTTTTCTTCCGTATTCACGGTGTCAAGGTCAAAGTTAGGGGTCACGAGAATTTCTTTTTCTTCAGCAGTAGCCGTCATAACCTTGGTTGCGATGGGTTTTGTGAAAATACCCGTGTTAGGAGTAACAAATTCAATTTCAATATTGTCCCTGCAGCCATTTTTAGCAAAAAACCAGTCAGCCATAAAAATGAATTCCATGGGGACAACGGGACATTTATGGGGCATCTCGGCAATATTGAAGATCATCTTGCCTTTTTCAAAGTATTTCATTCTTTTGTAAAGGGCACAGGCGCTTTCAAGGGTGAAAAAAGTATGCTCATTGGACTTTGAGTCGGGTTTCCAGTTTTCAAGTCCTTCAACTTCCTCTGGTACAGGATGGCAGCCCGTTGCAACAATCAGATAATCATAGTCATATTTTCCTTTCTCGCATTCAACGACTCTCTTGTCAGGATTCACACCTACAACTTCATCCAGTATAAAATTTACACCTGGGGGGATAAAATCACGCTTGGGTTTCTGGCAGTCTTTGGCAGTATAAATTCCAAATGGAATAAACAGCCATCCTGGTTGATAATGGTGCATTTCATCATTATCAATAATTGTGATTTCCCAGTCCCGACCCAGCTCTCTTCTCAGTTTAGCAGCACACATGGTTCCGCCGGCACCAGATCCAAGTATTACGATTTTTTTCATTTGGTTCTCCTTTTTAAATAAAAATTAAAATTGTAAAATTTAACAATAATTGTCCTTTATAATCTCATCACGTAAAAATTAATAAATCCGAACTTTTCCAAAGTTTTTTGGTTGTTCCAATGGACAGGTCTGCCAGGCTGACTTTTTCCAACCGGGAATAAAATGCTTCAACTGCTTCATCCCACGCCTCTTGTATAAGAAAATCCTGATGCTCTGAATAATTTGATTTATCATCTATGGTTTCTTTGGGCGCATACCCTTTTTCAAACACGCGGATAATCTGGGCCAATGTAATTTGCTCCGGGCTTTTAGATAGATTATGTCCGCCTTTGGGTCCCCGCTTACTGGTTACAAATCCTGCATTTTTAAGGGGTATGATAAGCTGTTCAAGATATTTAATGGAGATGTTCTGTCGGGTTGCGATGTCACCCATCTGCACCATCCCTTTGCTCTGGTGCATGGCAATGTCAAGTAACATTCTTGTTCCGTATCTGACTTGTGTTGCAAGTTTCATAATGTTAAAAAGAAAAATATTTATTAAGGTTGTATTCTCTACCAATATGATCTATATCAATTTAGTATAGATTAGGAAATGGATATTAAATTGTCAAGAGGGAAAATGAAAAAATCATTCAATTTTTTTAAAAAAATAGATAACATACTGAAATCAAACTTTTTTTATAACAACATTTTTTTAATTCAATTTTTTTCATCTTTTTTATAAAATTTTTATGCAACGTTAGGGTCTACCTGAATCAATATGAATTGGAAAAGGAAATCGAAATGAAAGAGCCTCCAAAAGATCTGAAAAACTGGATTGAAAAAGAACTTTTTCATGCTGCCCCCGTGTTCATTGCAGCCCTGGATAAACAATTGAATATTGTTTATGCCAATGATGCGTTTAAAGCAAAATTTGGAGACTGGGAAGACAAAAAATGTTTTAAAGTTTATAAAGGTCGGGATTCCGTTTGTGAAGATTGCACCAGCCGTTTTGCCTTTTCAAAAGGTAAAACCAGTGTAAGTGAACAGACAGGCTATGATAAAAACGGAAAACTCATCCACTATATTAAATATACGGTTCCTGTTTTTGGTGAAAACAATATAGTGGACTATCTGGTTGAAATCAGCACTGAAACAACCCGGTTTAAAAAAGTTGAAGAAGAATATAAACTTTTATTTGATCAGGTACCCTGCAATGTCATGATCATCGACAGGGATTTTAAAATAGTCAGGGCCAATAAGCAGGCCCAGGATATGTTTGAAAGCCTTAAAGGTGAATATTGTTATTCAGCACTAAAAGACAGAAAAGAGAAATGCATCGAGTGTACAGCAAGACAGACTTTTGAAGACGGGATGCAACATACAGGAAATCATGCCTGGAAACTGGCCGATGGAAGAACCTTGAATATGCACGTCATTACCATTCCATTGAAAAATGAGAATGGACAATATGATCTGGTCATGGAGATGGCTGTTGATATTTCCAAAACTATTAAACTGCAGGACAGCCTTGCGGCAGCCCATAATTATCTTGAATCATTGATTAATACATCAATGGACGGTATTGTAGGGATCAGCAAAAGGGGCAGGGTGGAAGTGTTTAATTCTGCTGCCAGAAGCCTGTTTAATATTGATCAGGGACAGATTGTTTCCCAGGAGGAAATTACGACAATGCTTCCCAAAGGATTCCTTGCCCAGGTGTCTGAGGGCATGGGTCATGTATACCTGCCTGAAGCAGAGCTGAAAAAAAGCAATGGAGAAAAATTTTATGGCCGGTTAAGCGGGAATAAACTACAGGGTCACGGTGAAAAAATTGGTATGGCATTTTCAGTTCATGACATCGGCCAGATGAAAAAACTTGAGAAAGAAAAAATTGAAGCTGAGCGGATGGCCATTGTAGGGCAAACAGTTGCAGGGCTGGCACATGGTATTAAAAACTTGATAAATGCCCTGGACGGGGGAATATATTTTCTTAAATCAGGAATAGGGAAAGGAGATATTAAAAGAATCCATAAGGGTATTGAAACCCTGGTCAGAAATATAGATCGAATCCGGCTGTTTTCAAAAGCATTTTTAAATTATTCCAGGTTCAGAACCATTACACCGGCATTGAGTAAACCCGGGGATATTGTAACGGAAGTTGTTGAATCTTTTGCCGCTAAATTTTCAGAAAATAAAATTTCAATCAAGGTGCAGATTGATGAGCATATGGCGTTGGCACCGATTGATTATGAAAAAATACATGAATGCGTGACAAATCTTTTCGGTAATGCCATTGATGCCTTTGTCGATGTGGATAAAGACAGGAAGAAAAAAATATGGGTTAAGGTATATGAAGAAGAAGGCAGCATTTATATAGAAGTCAGGGACAATGGATGTGGTATCGACAAAGATCACAAGCAAAGGCTGTTCAGTAAATTTTTCACCACTAAAGGATTGGAAGGTACGGGCATTGGCCTTTTAATGACAAAAAAGATCATCCAGGAACATGGCGGCACTATCAGCGTACTCTCAAAAAAAGGAGAGGGTTCTATTTTTAGATTACGCCTCATCAGGGGACGGCTGCCAAAAATTTTAGACTGATTTTTTTAAATAAAATTCGGTCGTTCAATTTTAAAAAATCAGTTTATCAGAATCAGTCACGGGGAGCCTGCAGATTTTGCCCTCGCAGGGATAAGCTGTAGTCTTGCCGTTGATAGCCGTTCTGTCCCTGACTTGGGGAAGAACCTTAGAAACGGCATCAAGCTCTTTTCCTTCCTGGGTCACAATGATGATCTGCCCGGCTGCAAACCGCTTGCGAAGGATATCCAGAAAAGGCCCGGCCTCATGTTTTTTCCCTTCCGGAGTAATGATAACCATTTCTTTAACAGGCCCTTCCAGAAGTTGGGTTGCGGGCAGCATACCGGACATATATGCAGGGGATTTTAAAAGAGGGCTGGAAAAATATTTTAATGTGTTTTCAGCTCGTAGCCGATAATTTTTTTGATCCGTATACAAATAAAGACGTGAAAGATTTATGGCAGCGATTGCATTGCCTGAAGGGATGGCACCGTCATCCCCTGGTTTTTCTCTTGAGATCAAATCTTTCTGGCCTGCAGGTGTCATGAAAAATCCGCCCTGGGTTTTGTCTTCAAATTTATTTTCCATTGATACATCAATCTTTATGGCTTTTAACAGCCATTTAAAGTCAAAGGTGGCTTCATAAAGATCAATGAGTGCTGCGGTCAGGAAGGCATAATCATTAAGAAACCCAGGATGCCCCTTTTTATCATCTTTAAAACTATGGAAAAGGTTTTTATCCTGCAAAAGATTTTTAAAAATAAAGGATTGGGTTTGTATGGCAGCATCAATGTATTTTTTTTCGTTAAAAGCAAACCCGGCTTTTGCAAGAGCTGAAATAACAAGGCTGTTCCATGAAAGCAGAATCTTGTCATCAAGTCCTGGAAGGCTTCGGCTTGATCGTTTTTCATAAAGCGTTTTATTGGCTTTTGTGATGATGATTTCAAGCTCTTCGGGTGTGATGGTAAATTTTTGTGTGATCAAATCCTGCTGCCCTGAAATATACAGGATTTGGCGGTTGTTTTTTTTGCCCTTTAGACCATAATATAATTGGACAATGGTTGAGGTTTTTTCATCAAAAAGGGCATCTATTTCATTGATGGTCCAGGTGAAAAAATAACCCTCTTCCTGTTCACCGGAAGGTGTAAGGCTGTCCGCATCCGTGGCGGAATAAAATCCTCCACCCGGGGACTGCATTTCTCTTAAAAGATAATCCAGGGTTTTTTGTGAAGTTTGTCTGTAAAGTTCATTCCCGGTTAATTGATAGGCCTCGGTGTAAGCTATTGAAAGCAGAGCATTATCATAGAGCATTTTTTCATAATGGGGCGTAAGCCAGATGGAGTCAGTGGTATACCGGTGAAAACCTCCGCCCACATGGTCATGGATTCCGCCGGTCATCATTTTACCAAGGGTAAGATTGATCATATCAAGAATTTGATCATCCTTGGAAGTTTGATAATGTCTCATTAAAAGCCCTAAGGGAAGAGAAGATGGAAACTTGTTTTGACCCATAAGTCCACCGTTTTCCCAATCAAATCCCTTTTTGAATGTGTCCATGCTTTTTGATATCAATTCTTTTGTCGGCAGTTTGCTGCCCCCATTTTTCCCTGCTGTCTTGTTAAGAATATTCGTGATCTGCTCCCCGACATTTTTAATGGTTTTATTGTCTTTTTGATAGACGTCATCAATCCTTTTTAAAAGGGATAAAAATCCCATTGAAACTCCCCGATCCCCATCTCTTGCAGGGAAATAGGTGCCCCCATGGAAGGGCTTTTTATCCGGGGTCAAAAACATAGTCATGGGCCATCCCCCGCTTCCCTGGATTGCCATAACTGCCTTCATATAAATGGCGTCAATATCAGGCCTTTCTTCCCTGTCTACCTTTACAGCAATATAATTCTCATTCAAATAGGTTGCGATCTCTATATCTTCAAAAGATTCCTCTTCCATCACATGGCACCAGTGGCAGGTGGAATATCCAATGCTGAGCAGGATGGGCCGATTCAGTCGTTTAGCTGTTTCAAAGGCTTCATCACTCCATGGATACCAGTTTACCGGATTGTGGGCATGTTGAAGCAGGTAGGGGCTGGATTCCAAGGCCAGCCGGTTGGTAAATTTGGGGTTTCCACGGGCATCTAAATGCCTTGTTCTTGGCGGTTTATTTTTATGATTTGTTTGTTCCATTTTATTTATCCTTTTCACCAGGTCATTATGATACGGCAGGGCGCCGGGAAGTTTATCGGCAACGCTAAGAGATGTGAAAAACAAACTTAAGAACAAGAGCGGAAATATAAATATATTCGTACAGCATTTGAAAAACAATGGCATAAATCGATATAGAAAAATAGCTCTGGCATCAAAACCAGCACCGCAATACACAGGAATCACAGTGTATAACTGCTTCATATGCGGATAGATCAGCTTTTTAAACGCCTGCTCATAGGTTGTTTTTTTAAGTATCATGTCTCCATATCCTCATGTATCCTCTTGTTTTAAGATAATCAGGTTATGGAGCAATTCAATCGGTTGTTTTTATTTAGTGTTATAAAGGCCTGGGTTGTTCTTTTTCAACTCAAACTCAATTTTTTTTGTAAAGTCATCAAAGTTTCTGGGATTGATTCTTTTTCCATTTATAAACATTGTCGGAGTTCCGCCAACTCCTATTTCTTTGCCATTTTGGATATCTCTATCGATAATTCGCTGAATATCCGGCGAAATTATATCGATGTTGAATTGGTCCATATCAAGCTTGAGCTCCATTGCGATTTCTTCGATTTTACCATCGTTAATAGAATCATAATTTTCCAATAATTTGGTATGGAATTCCCAGAACTTTCCCTGCTTATGCGCAGCAAGACTTGCCTGGGCAGCTATGCGGGCAAATTTATGGTTATCAAGGGGAAAATGTTTAACAACTATTTTTAAGCTGTCCTTATACTTGTCCGACAACTGCCGGAAAAATGGCTCTAGGCGAGCACAATAAGGTCACTGGTAATCATCAAAGACTGCAAGGGTTACAGGAGCATCAAAAGCTCCTTTAAAAGGAAGTTCAGATAGTGATATATCGTATACCTGCTCAACATGGATGATTTTGAGAGATTTGGAAGACCTGCTTGTCAGTATAAGGGTTCTATTTTTTCCAGAATAAGCTATTTTATCGTAGATAGGATTAATAGCAGATCTGTTGATAATCTCATCATTTTTTGATGAGTAAATGATCAACTCTCCCAAAGAAAGAATAAAGACCAAACTTCCGTCCTCTGATGAGGCAACATCAAGGGGTTGAACATCAAGGTTTTTTTGTCTGATCGTAGTTAAATCAGCCTTTCCATATGCAGTCTGGCATACAAACAATGATAGAAAAAAAATGAAAAGACATAAAAGTTTTGTTTGTTGTAATTTTTTCATAGAATTCACTTTGCTATATTATTTTGTTTCAGTTGTGCACAATAACAAGTTTTCATTTACTTTGCAGGTGTAAATGAAAATTTTTGTCCACCAATGGACATTTCATACATGAGTCCGCCAAGAGTATGGATAAATACTGCCATCCCCTTGGTATAATTTGCCTCGGCCTGTGTACCTGTAGCAGGCCCAAGACTTACCCCTGCACTACTTCCCTGGGTACCTGCCTGTGCCTGTGCTGCAGTTGTGATGAGTACTGCTGATAATGATCCGTCAAATTCAAAGGTTCCACTTGTAAATTCATTATAGGCTCGTTTATCCTCGAAAAAGATAATTTCGCTAAAGGCCTGCCCGCCCAGTTGAAACCCGACACTGATTTTCATGAGTGCTGCTGTTCCGGAAATGGACCTTTGTTTGAAGACACGCCCTGCTCCATAGGCACCGCCTAAAATAATGCCGCCTTTTCCAACCCTTGGAAAAACCGCATATCCATAGGCCTCGTTAAAAAAGGGTTTAACAGCATCAGATTTTATAAACACGTCAATGGTATCAGAGTATTTATCTGCCATTGCATTACTTGAAATTAATAATAAAAGAATAGTAAAGAGCAAAGCTAATTTAAATGGAATTAATTTCATTGTTCATCTCCCTGTGCATTGATTCTAATTTAATATACTTCTTTTTAACAGTCTTATGACTTTAATTCCAGCTATTTTGATGGCAAAAGATAAATTAGGGGGTGTTTGCTTGAATGCTATTGTCTTTTTATTCAAAAGAGTGTTTGATATGGGATGGCTGCGTGGAGAAAAGATATCACAGCTTTAAGTTTTCTGGAACTGATATGAAACCAAACAGGGAAATATTTTTATTTGTATTGCTGGTCATATGTGTTGCAGTGATTGGTATCCTTCACACAATTACTCCCGGGCACATGATTTTATACCATGATACTTATAGGAGGCTTAGTTATTTTCCCATTACCATCGGTGCTATCCTATACGGTATATGGGGAGGGGTTTGTCTTGCTATTTTATCCTGCCTGTCATTTGTTCCTCATCTTTTTATGTTCTGGGCAAGTGGGCCTGAAGCCTACTACAGCGAATTGTCAGAAATATTATTTTATCTTGCTGCAGGAATAGTGATCGGGCTTATTTCCAGCAGGGAAAATAAATTAAGGGAAAAATATAAAACGCTTTCGGAAAAACTGGGCAGATCCTATAAAAGGCTTCATGAGAATGCTTCCCAGCTTGTTGAAGCTGAAAAACAACTGGGACAAAGCCAAAAACTTTCCCTGTTAGGCAAAGTGTCAGCCTCCCTTGCCCATGAAATCAAAAATCCTTTGGCATCCATAAAAGGCGCAGCTGAAATCCTGGCCGATGAGGTACCCCTTGGTCATCCCAAATATGAATTTATAGAAATCATGCGCTCTGAAATTTCAAGGCTGAATCATTCAGTTGAAGATGTCTTAAAATATTGCAGAGGCCAACAATATCGTGACAAAGGCCGGCAGGAATCCATTGAAAAAATTATTAACAGGGTGGTTCTGCTTCTTGACGCAGGACTCAAAGAAAAATTAATCCAGGTGTCCATCCGGCCGGAACCTGGCAAAAATCTGTTTTTGACGGACGAGGCAGTAATGATTCAAGTCTTGATGAATATTATCATCAATGCGGTTGATGCAGTTGAAAAAAACGGCAGGATCATTATTGAATCTGGTAAACATGAAAAAGGTTTTTTTATCCGTGTTTCAGATGACGGGCCAGGTATTGATAAAGATTTGGTAAAAGAAGTTTTTCAGTCATTTGTGACATTCAAGGAAGATGGAACCGGACTTGGGCTTTCCATTTCAAAAAGGATAGTTGAAAGCTTGGGAGGAAAAATTGTTATTGGAGAATCAACCCTTGGGGGTGCAGCTTTTACAATCTATTTGCCGGATAAAAATTTGTAACCTATGCCTGACCGAAAATCGGAAAAATTATCGGTTTTTGGGTTGGTAGTAAATAATGAGAGTATCAAATATGTCTGAAATAATATTATTGATTGATGATGATCAAAGTTTAAGACGGGTAACAGAATACAACCTGACGGCAAAAGGATTTAATGTTGTAACTGCAGCATCAGGTGCACAAGGCCTTGAATATTTTGAAACAAGTGCTCCGGATCTTGTGATAACAGATGTTAAGCTAGGGGATATGAACGGGCTTGATATCCTGGCAAAGATAAAAAAAGATGCACCGGATATTCCTGTAATTGTCATGACGGCATTCGGCTCCATTGAAATGGCTGTCCAGGCAATGAACAAAGGGGCGTTTAATTTTATCACCAAGCCCTTTGACCGGGAGACCCTGATTTTATCATGCAAAAAGGCATTAGAGCTCAGGAGACTGCGATCTAAAACAAAGCTTTTGGCAAATGAAATCAACCGTCTTACGGGTACCAAAGGCATTGTATCTGCAAGTTCTGTCATGAAAGAACTGCTGGAAACGGCATCCAGGGCTGCAAACAGTGAGGCAACTGTTTTAATTACGGGCGAATCCGGTACAGGTAAAGAAGTTCTGGCACGATTGATTCACCAGAACAGTCCCAGAAGTAATGGTCCCATGGTTGCTGTCAATTGTGCAGCGATTCCAGCGGGATTGCTGGAAAGTGAGCTTTTTGGTCATATGAAAGGATCTTTTACCGGTGCCATAAAAGACAGAAAAGGGCATTTCCAAACCGCATCCAGTGGAACACTTTTTTTAGATGAGATTGGAGAACTGGCAACGGATACCCAGGTAAAACTATTACGGGCAATCCAGGAAAGAGAAGTCCAGCCCGTGGGATCTGAAAGACTGGAAAGTGTCGATATCAGGATTGTTGCAGCCACAAACCTGGATCTCCAAAAAAGAATTGCCCAAGGAAAATTTAGGGAGGATCTATATTATCGCTTGAGTGTAATCCCTTTGTTTATACCTCCTTTAAGAGATCGGATCGAAGATATCCCTGCCCTGACAACTCACTTTTTAAAGAAATTTGATGCGCCGCAGGATGTGATTTTCTCCCACCAGGCCCAGGAGGTGTTAAAAGCGTATCAATGGCCGGGCAATATCAGGGAAATGCAGAATATTGTAGAACGATGTATTATTTTAAGGAAAAAGACAGTAATTGAACCCGAAGACCTTCAGCTGATTGTTAATGAATCATCGGCTGCAACTTTTACGCCTTTTATTCCTGATAAAGGGATTGCTCTGGAGGATATTGAAAAAAGTTATATTATTAAGGCCCTGGAAAAGGCCGGGCAAAATCGCTCAAAAGCCGCCAGGTTGTTAAAAATACCCAGGCATGTTCTTTTATACCGCCTGGAAAAATATAAAATATAAAATTGTAGACTATTCTACACCTGTATGTGGAATAGTCTGTAATTTTTTTCTTTTTTGTTAACCCCTTCCTTCCCACAATCAAATATTTTTCTTATCTTTCCAGACTGTTAGCATTTAAGCCAATTAAATTGAATCCCTGGCACAGGTTTTGAAATAAATATTTGAAATAAATTCTTGAATCAGAAGAATAAAAATATTTAAAATCGTGGGGAGATAATGTGAACAAAATAAATTATTTCATAATGGGATTTGTCGGATTGGCTCTGGTTTTAACTGCAAACCTGGTTATAGCGCAAAAACCTCAGACCCGGGAGTTGAGCCGCGCTATTTTGAAAATAAACGGCCTGTCCAATGGGGAATGCTTTCCCACAATCCATGCAGGGCTTGCAAATCTGGAAGGGTATTCAGGCATGGGAGCCAATTTATTTAGAAAATTGCTTGCCATTGATTTTGAGGCACCGCTGACGGCCCAAAAAATATCCAGCAAGCTTATTGAAGTTGGGTATCCGGGAACATTGGAGGCGGTTGATGCCATTTCAGAAAAAGAATCCTTTGCATACATTGAATCCAGGCGAACAGGCTTGGCATCTGTCGGAGGCGGCTGCTGTGGCGGTGGTCCTCCTCCTGATAACACTAATCTAAATCAAGATTCATCCAACCCACTATCACCGTCCGGCGGTTCATGCTGCACACTTCCGGGCGTTACTCAATAAACAAAAAATTTCTAATTTATAAGGAAGCGAAAAATGAAATTATTTCAGAAAATATTCACCTGCATTACCATCCTTTCAATCGTATTTCTGGTTGGTTCAAATGCTAATGCCCTTTTTGGCGGCAAATTTAAAACCATGAAGTCTGAAGACGGGAATGTGATAATTCCCATTAACAAAGTCAATGATGGTAAGGCTCATTATTTTAAGACAAAATCAAAGGACGGAACAATTGTAGACTATTTCCTGGTTCAAAGTGAGGATGGTGTTATTCGTGCCGCTATTGATTCCTGTGATGTCTGTTACCGTTCCGGTAAAGGGTATGTCCAGGAAGGCAATGTTATGGTCTGCACCAATTGCGGCAGACGGTTTGCAACGGACAGGATCAATGAGATTAAAGGCGGATGCAACCCGGCACCTTTAAAAAGGTTGGTTGACGGGGAAAATCTTGTGATTTCCATGAAAGATATCAATAGCAACGCCTGGTATTGCAAGTTTAAATAAAGGGTATTCACATGGCATATGATCCGGAAAAATATCGGGATAAAAGAGAGAAAGTTCTTGGGATAAGAAAAAGAGGCATGGGGTTTGGCACTATTGCAATGGTCGTATCCTTGGTAATTATCGTGGGTTTAAGTTTTGTAACGGTTCCCCAGGCGATTTCTTATATGGCCACTCGTCATCTGGATGATGCGATTTTTAAGCTGGAATCAGAGTCTAAATGGCCAGAGGGGGCCATTACAGGGATAACTGCCATTGATGGTGTGAAAAATACGCTTAAAGATTCTCATACAACACGCCTTGTTGTAACCTTTGACCGTCGCAAGGTAAAAATTTCCAATATTAATGCTTTGTTTGATCAACATAATCTGGATGTAACCTTGCTCAATCAGGTCAACCATCGTCAGCATCAGAATACATTGAAGAATGAGGAGGAAGAACTTGAAACTCCATAATATCTCTTTTGGAAATATTAAACGCAGAAAAGGTAAAATGCTTTTTCTGGTATTAGGCCTTGTGATAGGCATTGCAACTGTTGTCACCCTTCTTTCCATCACGGAAAGCATGACCAAAAATATTGAAGAAAGGCTCAACCAGTTTGGTGCCAATATTGTAATGGTTCCTAAAAGTGAGAACCTGTCCTTAAATTACGGCGGTATTGATGTGGGGGGTGTCAATTACCAGGTTCAAGAATTTGACCAGAAAAAGTTGCCTAACATAAAAACCATAAAAAATTATAAAAACCTTTCTATTATTGCGCCTAAAGTCCTGGGACCTGTCAAAGTAAACAATAAAAATGTCCTTTTAATGGGAGTAATATTTGAAGAAGAACTTGCCTTGAAAACATGGTGGCAAAAAACCGGCGGCTCATTTCCCCAAAAAGAAAATGAAGTTATCCTGGGTTCGGCCGTAGCATCTTTATTCGGGTTTAAAATTGGCGATACCATAAACCTTTCAGGTAAATCCTTTAAAGTAGCAACAATTTTAAAACCCACGGGCGCTTCAGAGGATGATGCTATTATTGCAAGCCTTAACCCGGTACAAACGCTTTTGGGGAAAGAAGGCAAGCTTTCAATGGTTGAGATATCGGCCTTTTGTCAGGGATGTCCCATTACAGAACTGACATTGCAGATTGCAGAGAAATTTCCAGATGCAAAAGTCACGGCAATGAAACAGGCAGTCATGTCTAAAATGCAGTCCATTGACATGTTTAGATCTTTCAGCCTGGGTATATCCATTATCGTTATTTTTATCGGTTCTTTGCTGGTTCTGGTCACCATGATGGGATCAGTAAACGAAAGAACAAGGGAAATCGGAATTTTCAGGGCCATCGGGTTCAGAAGAGGTCATGTCATGCAGATTATTCTTCTGGAGGCCATGCTGCTGGGTATCATTGGCGGTATTCTGGGATTTGGTATTGGAAACCTGATTGCTTACGGAATTATCCCTGTCGTGATGAAAGATGGGGTATTTGCCGGAATTAATGCAAACCTTGGAATCATCTCCATACTCATGGCAGTGGCCCTAAGTCTTCTGGCAAGTCTTTATCCTGCGTTCAAGGCAAGCAACATGGACCCCAGCGAAGCATTAAGAGCGCTTTAAATTACGAAAGAGAATAAAATGACACAGGTTAATCATTTAATTGAAATTCAAGGATTAAAAAAAACATATCAAAGTGGTGACACTAAAGTTACTGCCATAAAACAGATGGAATTTTTTATTGACGATGAAGAGTTTATCGCCATTATGGGACAGTCAGGCTCTGGCAAGAGTACCTTGTTATCCATCATGGGTGCACTCAACCAGCCGACCCAGGGAAAAGTTCTTGTGGATTCCCTTGATCTCTATTCTTTAACGGGTGAACAGCGTGCTGATTTCAGGAGTGAGTATATTGGATTTATTTTTCAGTCTTTTCAGCTCATTCCCTACCTGACGGTTCTGGAAAATGTCAAACTTCCCATGGCTGTAACCGGTCAGAAAAAAAAGGTTAAAAATGATATGGCTTTGGAGGTGATCAAACGGGTGGGACTTGAGACAAAAGCATACCGGCTGCCGGATCAGCTGTCAGGCGGAGAACAGGAAAGGGTGGCCATTGCACGGGCCATTGTAAACAAACCTCCTATCATACTGGCTGATGAGCCCACTGGAAATCTTGATACAAAAACAGCAAACGAAATCATGATGCTGCTGCAATCTTTGAATGAAGAAGGGCATACCATTATTGTGGTTACCCATAACTCGGATATGGGAGCCTATGCAACAAGAAGTATCAAGGTTCAGGACGGGGAATGTTTTGCCTGAAAAAAGTGACTAAATACCAGGCCATGACTATTTATTGCCATGGCCTGGCATTATCAACATTTATTGAGCGTCCTTGATACCCACTTCTTCAAAGGTTTTAATGTCTGCAAGAATCCTTGTGGAAAGATCTAAAAGTTCCATGCACACTGCAGCGCCCGTTCCTTCACCCAGTCTGAATTTCAAATCAATCAAGGGTTCAAGACCCAGTCTTTCATGCATATATTGATGTCCTATTTCCACGGATTTGTGGCTGGCAAAGAGATAATTTTTTGCAGCAGGGCAAAGTTCACAGGCAATCAAAGCTCCGGCAGTGGAGATAAAACCATCACAGATAACAGGAATGCCTTTGGCAGCAGCACCCAGCACAAGGCCTGCAATACCTCCAATTTCAAGGCCGCCGACTTTTGACAGGACATCAATGGGGTCATTGGGGTCTGGTTTATGAAGAGCCAGCCCTTTTTTTATCACGTCAATTTTGTTTTTTAAAGCCTGATCATCTATGCCCGTGCCGCGACCTGTGAGTTTTTCAACTTCAATGCCGGAAAAGGCGGCAATAATGGCTGAAGAAGGTGTAGTATTACCGATCCCCATGTCACCGGTACCCAAAAGATCAACAGGTGCTTCTGCATCAAGTTCGTTTACAATCTGGATCCCCGCTTCAATGGATAAAATAGCTTCTTCCCTGGTCATAGCAGGTTCTTTTGTAAAGTTGGCAGTCCCTTTTCTTATCTTTTTATGAAAGATGGGAAGATCAGGTTCAAAATCATGGTTCACTCCTAAGTCAGCTGCTTTTACAACGGCTCCGGCATGTTTTCCAATGACATTGACCGATGCCCCATTATTGGCAAAATTATAAACCATCTGGGGGGTGACTTCTGCAGGGAAAAGGCTCACCCCTTCCTGGCACACACCGTGGTCACCGGCACAGGTCACAATCTGTTTGTTGGTAAGTTTAACATCAATAGTGCCTTTTATTGCTGCAAGTCTTGCTGAAATTTCTTCCATGACACCAAGGCTTCCGGCAGGTTTGGCCTGGTTGGCAAGGCGATCCTGCGCTGCCGCCAGTGCTTCCTGGTTAAGTGTTTTTGAAATTGCCGAAAGGGTTTGTTCTAATAATGACATAATATCGTTTCCTCGCTATTGATTTTCCTGCAAGAACCAAAAAAGGGTTTTGCAAGAAATAAATTCTTACAAAACCCTTTACCATCGAGCTTTACAAATATTGTTACCTGGCACGTCTTCTGGCTTCCGGCATTAAATCCTTTTTTTTAGGCCTTCCCGTTTTCACAGTGGCAATTTAAAAAAATAGATATTTCCGGTTACAGCGGCGGGACCGTCCCGGAGTTTCACCGAGTTCCGTTGGCCTAGGTAACCACAATAAATTATTAGACTTATTTACAGAATAAATGGAATCAAGTCAATACCCCTTTGATTTTTTGGAATTGATGATCAAGGTTTTTCGGGAACACAAATCAAAAACCATCTGAAACTTGTGTAATGGCGGTCTTTTTTGACAATGAAATTATTATCAATCTGTATTTCCATCATTGAATTCTGAAAAGCTAAAACTACAAAGGGTAGTCTGAGATCTTTTCTGAATCATGAAAGAGCCGATTTTAGTCTATTATTCTGGGCAGTAATCCTTGCTAATAAAGGCGTTGACTACTTTATCCAGTTGTGAGTGAAGTACAAAACTGATCATTCTGCGATGGTATTCATTAGACTCTGTTTTTTTAGAGCTGGAAAAGGACCTGTTCCATAAATTTATGGGACAGGTAGAGCTCATCTTCAGTAATCTTCCAAAATCCTTGAAGTGTAAGTCTTTCGGGATGCAGGGCCTGATTTTATTAACCGACATTTCCTTAAAGATTCAAAAAGCTAAATTTTTTGTTCCACATTTTGAAAACCCGGTAAATAGATTTTTCCAGGTATTATTTTTCCCAATCGTTACGGTTTCTCAATAACTGTAGTCGGATAGAGACATCTGTTTTAATCACGCCCTCCATTTTATTTATTCTATCAATCAGCATGCGAAGCTCTTCCTGGGATTTTGCGCTGAACTCAATATCAAAATCAAATGCACCGGTGAGAAGGGCGATATACCATATCCGGTCAATCTTATTGAGTTCATTTTTTACGTTATCTATCTTTTTTATATCGGTTTTGATGCAGATGTTTCCCCTGAACACATAGCCCATTTTTTCCTGGTTAACAACGGCCACAATCTGAATCACTTCATCATCAAGAAGCTTTTTGATCCGTTTCCGAATAGCTGTTTCCGATAATTTTAATTTATTGGCAATTTCCGTGTTAGGTGTTCTGCCGTTTGAATTAAGTATTTTTATAATCTGGGAATCAATATCATCGACCTGTAAATTCAATGTGCACCTCAAAAAGTGATTTGCAGAGCTTTAGGTTCAAGCTTTCCTGCAATATAAAATTAACGATTCGGTTTGATTCCTACCATGGCAGGAATCAAAAAACAAGTTCGAATATCGAACATTCGAATACGGTACTAAAAAAATGAAATTCGTATTAAAATTAAAAAAAATAGTTGACAATCGAATAAAAACTATATTATTTGGGTTGATAAGGGTTGTCATCGTTGATCTGGTGTCGCCAATTTAAGCATCAGGTCAACAAAAATCAAACTTGTTAAATAAAAAGGCTGTTACCAGCTTAACTCAATTATACTGGGAGATTTATATGTCGCAGATAAGTCAAGACCTCATTAAACGAAGAGAAAAAAATATTCCCCAGGGTCCTTTTAATACGACCACTGCATTTATTAAAAAGGCTGAAGGGGCGTGCATGACCGATGTGGATGGAAAAAAATATATTGATTTTGCAGGCGGCATCGGTGTCAACAACGTTGGCCACAGCCATCCGAAAGTGGTAAAGGCCATAACTGATCAGGCAAATTCATACATCCATACCTGCTTTCATGTGGCCATGTATGAACCGTACGTGGAGCTGGCGGAAAAACTCAATATGCTTGCTCCCGGTAATTTTGATAAAATGACCATGTTTGCAAATTCCGGGGCCGAAGCCGTTGAAAATGCGGTAAAGATCACCAGATATGCCACTAAGAGAACAGGGATTATCTGTTTTGAGAATGCATTTCACGGCCGGACCCAGATGGCCATGAGCCTTACCAGCAAGGTTAAACCTTATAAACTCAATTTTGGACCGTTTGTTCCGGAAGTTTACAGAATGCCTTATGCTTATTGCTATCGATGTCCGTTTAAATTGAAATATCCTTCCTGCGACACTGCCTGTGCAGACTTTCTTGAAGATTTTTTCATCGGCAATGTTGCACCTGAAAATACAGCCGCTGTTATTGCAGAACCCATTCAGGGTGAAGGCGGTTTTGTGACCCCTCCAGCGGAATATTTTCCAAAGCTGAAAAAAATATGTGAAAAATATGATATTCCACTGATCATTGACGAAATACAGGCGGGTTCTGGTAGAACTGGTAAGTTTTTTGCCATAGAACACTGGGGTATTGAACCGGATGTGATTACCCTGGCAAAAAGTTTTGCCGGCGGTATGCCGTTAAGTGCGGTTATCGGGCGTATCGATCTCATGAACGCACCCCATGTCGGGGGCTTAGGTGGAACCTATGGCGGTAATCCCGTCTCCTGTGCAGCTGCCCTGGCTGTTCTGGATATCCTGTATGAAGACAATCTTCTGTCAAAAGCTAAAAACCTTGGAAAAATCCTTATAGACAGATTCACAAAGTTTGCCGGGCAATTTGAAATCATCGGTGATGTCAGGGGAAAAGGTCCCATGCTGGGGATGGAGCTGGTAAAAGACAGGGAAACCAAAGAACCTGCTGCAGAAGAAGCAAAAAAACTGGTCCAGCTCTGCTATGAAAAAGGATTGATCATTCTTTCCTGCGGTAATTTTGGAAATGTCATCCGAACGCTGATGCCGTTTGTCATTACAGATGAAGAACTGGAAAAAGGGCTTTCAATACTTGAAGAAAGTTTCCATGAACTGGAGAGGTCATAAAGGATCGGTTTTTTTAAACAAGATCTGCCGGACAAAACAGGCAGGGAACCTTATGATCCAAACACACCATAAAGGAGGGTGAACTCAAAATGATAGACTTGGAAGAATATCATCCGGATGATTACAAATTAAGAGATATAAAAGCAGCCAAAAAGGAAGTGGATGAGATCGTGGATATCATCACGATGCCAACCGAAAAAATTTCTCTTGAAACAAGAAAAGAAATTTCTAAAAAAACAGTCCGCAATTTTCGTGACCATATTAATAAAGGTTTTCTTGAATACAGAAAATCAGTTACAGAGGCAACGGGATTTGCTGTAACAGAATGGACCGGTGAAGGGTCTATTCTGGTGGATGCCCTGGACAGGCAATTCTTAGATCTTTTAGGTGGATTCGGATTGTATTCATATGGTATCCGTCATCCCAAAATAGTAGCAGCCGTGAAATCTCAGCTGGATCGATCACCACAGTACAGCCAGGAAATGCTCGACCCTCTTCGGGCGCAACTGGCCAAAGTTCTGGCCCTTTTGACACCGGGTAAAATTCAATATGGATTTTTTGCCAATTCCGGGACTGAGGCCGTGGACGGGGCCATGAAGCTTGCCAAACTCTATACGGGTAAAAAAGGATTTATATCCACGCTCAAAGCATTCCATGGCAAGTCTCTGGGAGCCCTTTCCCTGATGGGAAAACATGTTTTCAGAAAACCATTGCTCCCGCTTCTCGACGGTATCCGTCAGGCACCCTTTGGAGACTTAAAAGCCATGGAACAGGAACTTATATCCGCCCGGGCAGTGGGAGATGACATTGCTGCGGTTGTTCTTGAACCCATACAGGGGGAAGCCGGCGCCATTGTTCCGCCGGATGATTATTTACCCGGTGTCAGGGAATTATGTGATCGTTATGGTGTGCTGATGATTGCAGATGAGGTCCAGACCGGATTCGGCAGGACCGGTGAACTGTTCGGTGTGGATCACTGGAATGTTAAGCCGGACATTATGTGTTTTGGAAAAGCCCTTGGCGGCGGTGTTGTACCGATGTCAGCCTTTATGTCCACTCCTGAAATCTGGAAGTGTATGGAGCCCAATCCGTTCATACACACCACTACCACCGGTGGTAACCCGCTGGCCTGCGCATCCGCTCTTGCTGCCATTTCCGTTCTTTTAGAAGAAGATCTGGCCGGCCAGGCAAAAAAGAAAGGCGAGTATGTACTGGGAAAACTGGGCGAACTCCAGGAACGATATCCCGGCATCCTGGCAAACAAACGCGGCCTTGGATTGCTGCTGGGTATGGAATTCCATACGGACGGTATCGGCTACAAAGTTGCATCCGGCCTTTTTTCAAGGGGTGTAATCACCGCCGGAACGCTGACAAATGCGAAAAATATTCGTTTTGAGCCGGCACTGACCGTACCCTGGGAGATTCTCGATGAATCCTTAAACCGGATTGAAGATGTTTTTAAATCCATTGAGCTTCCCAAAGGCAAACCCGATGAATATCTGTATACCGGTCAAATGCTCCATGTTGACCTGAGCAAAAACGAAATCCAGTCAAAAACAATCTCGAAAAAACTTCGGGAACAATATATCGGCGGGTGGGGCCTTGCTACCAAATACCTGTACGACGCTGTGGACCCGAAGGTCGATCCTTTATCCGAAGAGAATGCCGTTGTTATCATGACAGGTCCTGTCTGCGGTACGCTTGTGCCCACATCATCCAGAACCTGCCTGGTATCCAAATCTCCTAAAACCAATACCATATTTGAATCCAATATTGGTGGATCTTTCGGACCAGAACTCAAATTTGCAGGATATGACGGTATCATGATTACCGGAAAAGCCAAAAATCTGGTCTATCTCAGGATAGAGAACAGCAGCGTCACTTTGGAAGACGCAGGCAAGCTTGTTGGAAAGGGAATTTTTGAAACTGAGGAATGGCTGAAAAATGAAATCCATGCCGAAGCCAAAACCCTGGCCATAGGGCCTGCCGGTGAAAACCTGATAGATTTTGCCTGTATCGGTTCGGAATCCTACCGCCAGATGGGACGCGGCGGTGCCGGTGCCTTATTTGGATCTAAAAACTTAAAAGCAGTTGTCTGCAGGGGAACAGGCGGAGTTCAGGTCAATGAGATCGGTTCTTTTTATGAAAAAGTGGTCGAACATACTTATGGAAATCTTCTAACCGATGACAATATGTGGGCGAAAACACATGGAACCCCGCTTTTGGTGGATGTTACAAATGAAATGGGAATCCACCCCACTAAGAACTTTACTAAAGGAGTCAGCGCAGGCCGTCAAAACTTGAATGCCGATGCCATTGATGATGTTAAAATCGGTGACCGTTCCTGCGCCTCATGCCCAATGGGCTGCGGCAAGTTCACCTCTGTTAATGGGACCCAGGTTGAAGGGCCGGAATATGAAACGCTCTGCCTTGGCGGATCAAACTGCGAGATAGATGATCTTGAAACTATTATGAAATTTAACCGGCTCTGTGATGATTATGGCCTTGATACCATGTCCACTGGAAATATCATCGGGCTTGCAATGGATATCACTGAATCCGAACTTCATGACTACGGCATCAAATTTGGTGATACAAAACAATTCCTTGCCTTGATCGAAGAAATTGCCACTCAGTCCAGTGAACGTGGAAAAGATCTGGCACTGGGTGCCCAGAAACTGGCAGCAAAACATAATGCCGAAGATAAGGCCGCCCATTCAAAAAACCTTGAAATGCCTGCCTATGATCCCCGTGGAAATTATGGAATGGCCCTTGGATTTGCAACTTCGGAAAGAGGAGCCTGTCATTTAAGGTCATTTACCCTTTTTGAAGAAGAACCGTTTAAAGTCAAAGAAATGAGCCGTGCGGTAATGGACAACCAGAACCTGAATGCTGTTAAATTTTCCATGGGGCTTTGCGATTTCTGGGGTACGGTTGATACCGGCATTATGGCGGATTTTCTTACAAAGGGACTGGGCAAAACAATTTCTGCAAAAGATCTGGACAAGGCGGGTGAAAGAATCTGGAACCTGAACAAGTTGTTCAATCTAAAGGCGGGTTTTACCAGTTCCGATGATACGATTTCCCCAAAATTACTGAAAAAGACACTTGAGAACGGTCCCCTCGAAGGCCGTAAGTTTGATACTAAGGCTTTCGAACAGATGAAGACACTTTTATACAAACTCAGAGGCTGGGATGAACATGGAACCCCGACCAAAGAAAAACTGTCCGAACTCAATCTTTTGGATGCTTAAAAAAAGGCCTCAATTGCAAATATTATCGATGATGATAAGGAGAATATAAATGGAAAAATTACTATTGGCTATCCCGAACCGATGCACGGGCTGCAACAGGTGCACCTATGCATGCTCCGCCGTGAAGGAAGGGATGTTCATTCCATCAAAGGCCAGGATAAAAATCAACAACTTTGCCTACGAAGGATATTCTGTACAAAGTGTCTGTTTTCAGTGCCCAAATGCAGATTGTATGAAGGCCTGCCCGGAAGATGCCATAATTAAAAATGAGCGGGGTGTCATTGCCATTAATATCAATAAATGTACCCGGTGCGGAGAGTGCGTATCTGCATGCCAGTATGGCATGATGGAACAATATGATTCCGGTGTACCATATAAATGTGATTTGTGCGGCGGCAGCCCGGCCTGTGTTGGTGAATGTAATTTCGGTGCCCTTGTTTTCAAAGAGGCAGACAAAGTGTCCCGGAAACTTCGAAGCCAGCAGATGAAACAAAGACAGACAGATGGCAGACCTGATCAAAAAAGGCACAAACTTGCGAAAGTCATTCTCAAGGAAGCTGTCAGAGTACCGCGCACGGCAAACTATATGGGGTAAGTGTTTTTAACAACATAATAAAGAAAGGAAGGAAAAGAAATGAAATCTAAAAAATGGTTAGGCAAAGTGGCATTTGCAATTTTTATGGTATTGGCATTTTCTTTTCAGGCTAGTGCTGCTGGAACGAAGTGGAGATTACAACATTCATGGGGAGCCGCTGAAAATCACTTTTTTGAACACTATGCCAAAATCGTTAACGAAATGTCGGCAGGCAAAATTCAAATCTCTGTGTTTGCAGACGGCGAGTTGGTGAATGTGGAAAAGCTTTGCGATGCAGTAGCGGCTGGTACGCTTGAGATGGGACATACACACCCTGATTATCAGATGGGCACAGTCCCTGTGGGTGAGCTGGAAAGTGCTCCCTATTTATTTGGTAACCTGAAAGAAGAGATGGCTGCCATTTACAGGTATGGACTGGGCGACATCTACAAGGAGGCTTTTGAAAAAAGATACAAAATTAAGGTTCTTGGATTTCAGGCAGATGACTGTGGTGCCTTAATGTTTACAAAAGAGGTGAATAGCCTTAAGGACATGAAAGGGATGAATATAAATATTCTGGATCCCTATGCCACATTTTTGCACGATTTGACAGGCGCTTCCTCAGTCTATATGGGACCTGAGGAATTGTATACATCCCTTTCCCGAAACGTAATTCAAGGGGTTGAATACGGCGGGGCTAAAGCCATGTATGACATGTCCCTGCACGAGGTAACAAAGAGTTTTTTGCTTCCAAGACATCAAATTGCCTACTTCCCCTTTTATTTTATCAATCAAAGAGCATGGGATAAACTGCCTGCCGATCAGCAGGCAATTCTTGTGAACGCTGTCCAGGCGAATACTGTATACATGGCGGCTTTTTATGCTGAAAAAGAACAGGAAGCGTTGAAAACCATGGTGGATAAACATGGCATTAAGGTCACCCACCTGCCGGAAGAGGATGTAAAGGCCATTACCAATAAGTCTGTTGAATGGATCAAGAACGATTTTTCAAAGAGAGGCCCATTTTGTAAAAAAGCTGCTGATGCAGTTTTGAAAGCTATGAAAGACTTCGGACGAATCGAATAAAACAAGGCAAAGTTTGCAGGTGATACCTATCACCTGCAAACCTTTATCCGATAGAGGCTGTGTCATAATTTTGATATTAAGGCAGAAACGAAATGGACAAACTAAGAAAAGCAGTCTGGTTTATGGACAGCTTGGGCAGTGAAGCAGCAAAATGTGTCAAGTGGTTTATTTTAATTTTTGTTTTTATTACCCTTTTTGATGTGGGGTTAAGATATTTCTTCAATGCTCCGACCCTGTGGGCCCGTGAGTTGGTTGCGCTGCTGTTCGGCCCCATGTGGATGCTGACCGGCGCCTACCTTTTAATAACAGATGAGCAGGTACGAATGGATCTGGTGTTCCACCGTTTCAGTAACAGGAAAAAGGCCATTTTTGATTTGATTACATTCACGCTTTTTTTCTTTTATTTTGGAGCAATAGTTTTCTACGGATGGCAGGACTGGTGGAGCTGCCTCATTCATAGCGAACACTCCAGATCAGTTTGGAGACCTGTGCTGTGGCCTTTCAAACTTGCCATACCTGTAGGTGTTTCTTTACTGTTGATTGCAGGGATAGCCAAGTATATTCGCGACCTGTATGTAGCGATTACCGGGAGGGATTGGAATGGGAATTGAATGGATAACCATATTATTGTTTGGTAGTATGCTGCTGTTGTTGCTGACCGGTTTCCCCATAAGCTACGGACTGGGAGCTATAGCCATGGTATTTTCTCTGTGGTTATGGGGGCCGCAATCCCTTTTCATGGGCTATTTAGCGGCAGTGAGTACGGTGAATTATACGGTTCTGGTCTGTATTCCCATGTTCGTGTTTATGGGCATGATGTTGTATTATTCCGGGATAGCCGATGACCTGTATACGACCTTTCAATATTGGCTGGCGCCTATACCGGGTGGTCTGGCATCGGCTACAGTCGGTGTCTGCACCATGATTGCAGCCCTGGTGAGCTCTGAAGCCGCCGGCACGCTCACCATGGGGCGGATTGCTCTTCCCCTGATGCTCAAGCGGGGGTATCAAAAAGAGATCGCGACCGGATGCATCCAGGCCGGAGCTGCTCTTGGATTTCTTGTTCCGCCAAGCTGCATCGCAATCCTTTATGCAGTTATCGCAAAGGAGTCCATAGGCAGACTCTTCCTTGGCGGCGCTATACCCGGATTGATGCTGGCTATCATGTACATCATTTACATCACAATACGATGCTATCTCCAGCCACATTTAGCCCCCCCCATACCCAAGGAGGAAAGGCCGTCACGCAAAGAAAAAATAAAAAGCCTCAGGCACCTTATCATGCCGTGTGCCATTATCTTTTCGGTTATCGGGACGATTATGATGGGACTGACCACGCCTGTGGAGTCCGCTGCCATCGGCGCCCTGGGAGCCATGATCGCTGTTGCGATTAAAAAGAAGCTGAACCTGAAGTTGATAAAAGACGCGCTCATGGATAGTTCAAAGCTTACGGCGATTATGATGTGGATATTCATGGGAGCGATGACCTTTGGTCAAATCTATGATGCGCTGGGAGCCAAGGAGATCATACATACCGTGACGACTGCCCTCCCACTTGGACCGTGGGGCGTTCTGATCATGATACAATGTACCTTTTTTATCCTAGGTATGTTTATGGATGATACAGCAATTCTGTTCATTACCATGCCGATATATATACCTATTATCAATGAACTGGGATTCAACCCAACATGGTTTGGCGTTCTTTACATTATCAATATGCAGATGGCATACATGACGCCTCCTTTTGGATACTGTCTGATGTTGATAAAGGGAGTGGTACCGCCTGAAATATCTATGGGGGATATTTACCGTTCTGTCATTCCGTTTGTAATCATACAGGGTGTGGCCCTTGCTCTGATTATGATATTCCCTGAACTCGTACTCTGGCTGCCAAGAGTGATGCTGGGTGGAGGATAAGTCAGCAAAGGTGACAGGACATGATAACAGCCCTGTCACCTTTAAACTTTTCTATTTTGGAAACTGATGATGAATAACTTAAAACAACCCACCCATTACGGCTTTTGGATGCCGGGTGAATTTGAACCCCACAAATCCTGTTGGATGGTCTGGCCACAGCGGGGAGATACATACCGCCTGAAGGCTGGGCCTGCCCAAAAGGCTTTTGTTGAGATTACCAGGGCTATTCTTGAGTTTGAGCCGTTAAATGTCTGCATATCAAAAGAGCAGTTTGAATATGCAAAAGGCAAACTGCCCAGGCAGGTTAATCTGGTTGAAATGGAATCGGATGATGCATGGGTCAGGGATACGGGGCCCAGTTTTATTGTTAATAAACACAGGGAGGTCAGGGGTGTCAACTGGGAGTTTAATGCCTGGGGCGGAATATTCAGCCCCTTTGATAAGGATGCTGCCCTAGCTGGAAATATTTTAACACATGAACAAATACACCAATATAACGCGCCTTTGATACTTGAAGGGGGCTCTTTCCATGTTGATGGTCAGGGAACTTTGATCACCACGGAAGAGTGCCTGCTAAATCCGAACCGGAATCCGGATCTTTCCAGGGAAGACATTGAATCCTATCTCAAAGCATATTTAGGGGTGAAAAAAATAATCTGGATTAAAAAAGGGGTCTTCATGGATGAAACAGAAGGGCATGTGGACAATCTGTGTGCCTTTGCACGTCCGGGAGAGGTTGTTATCACCTGGACAGATGATCAAACCGATCCCCAGTTTGAAATTTCAACACAGGCTTATGAAATTTTGTCCAGGGCAATTGATGCCCAGGGCAGAAAATTGAAAATTCATAAAATCCACCAGCCGGGACCCTTGTTTATTTCAAAAGAGGAAAGCTTTGGCTTCGATAAGGTGGATGATGCAAAATTGAGAAAAGAAGGGGATCGTCTTGCCGGGTCATATGTCAATTTTTATATGGCCAACTTCGGGATTGTCATGCCTTTGTTTGATGATCCAAAAGACCTGGTCGCCATGGACGCCATACAGAAAATTTTCCCTGAACGAAAGATAATCGGTGTTCATACAAGGGAGATCCTTCTGGGAGGAGGTAATATCCATTGTATGACTCAACAGCAGCCATTGTCTGCCTGAGCTTTGCATTAAACAATAAAAAAGGACAAACAATGAATCAGGTGACAGTAGCGGCAACGCAAATGGCCTGCAGCAATGATCGCAAACAAAATATCAATAATGCTGAAAATCTGGTGGTAACTGCCTCTAAAAAAGGGGCACAGATCATCCTGCTGCAGGAACTTTTTGAAACACGGTACTTCTGCCAGGAAGAGAAACAGGAGTATTTCAGTCTGGCAACCTCTCTTGAGAATAATCCTGCTGTAAAACACTTTGCAAATATTGCTGAAAAACTGAAGGTGGTACTGCCCATCAGTTTTTTTGAACGGAAAAACAAGGCCTTTTATAATACAGTGGCAGTGATTGATGCAGACGGAAGTGTCCTTGGAACCTACCGTAAATGTCACATTCCAGATGGTCCCGGATATGAGGAAAAATTCTATTTTAACCCGGGAGATACAGGCTTTAAAGTCTGGCCCACAAAGTTTGCCGACATTGGCGTTGGGATCTGCTGGGACCAATGGTTTCCTGAAGCGGCCAGAATTATGGCACTCAAAGGAGCGGATCTAGTGTTTTATTCAACAGCCATTGGATCAGAGCCTGTTGATGAAACCAACGATTCAAAAGATCACTGGCAGACATGCATGCAGGGCCACGCTGCCTGCAATATGGTTCCGGTCATCGCTTCGAACCGGATTGGAACCGAAACTTTTGGCAATTCTCACATCAATTTTTATGGCTCATCATTTATCACGGACAATAAGGGACAGGTCATTTCCCAGGCCAGCCGGTCAGATGAATCTGTCATCACAGCATCATTTGACCTTGAACAACACCGGCTGGAAAGAGCTGCATGGGGCCTTTTCAGGGATAGACGACCCTCCCAGTACAGTCCCCTTCTCACAAACGACGGCAGATATAAATAAAATGGCAGACAATCAATCATCAAAGGATAATCAGAACATTGTCGATCATGGAAGGCCTTCGAAAGCCAGCTTACTGGAAAGGAACTATTACAAATGACGTCAGATACAAATCTTCTTGGGTGTCGGTTCGATTTTTCAAAAAAAGTGGCTATCGTAACCGGAGGCAGTTCCGGTATAGGCTATGAAACGGCACGTATGCTTCTTGCCGGTGGCGCCAAAGTCCTTCTGACTGGACGAGATGAAATCAAAGGGGAAAATGCTGTCAGGCAATTGGGGGAACCAGGTCAAAAATTAAATTTTCTTAAGGCAGATGTATCACAACCAGCCCAATGTAAAAAAATTATCAGTTCAGCTATTGAACTATATGGCAAAATTGATATTGTCGTTAATAACGCCGGGGTCTTCAATGCGAATCCCATAGAAAACGTTACAGAAAAAGAATTTGACTGGATGATAAATACTAACCTTAAGGGCCCTTTTTTTGTATGTAAGTATGCAGTTCCTTTTCTCAAAGAAAATAAGGGAGGATCCATCATTAATGTTTCATCTGATGCAGGTCTTCAAGGAAATAGATTGTCATCAGTTTATTGTGCCTCAAAAGGAGGCTTGACCATTTTTTCAAAAGCTTTGGCATTAGATTTAGCTTCCTATGGGATTCGCGTCAATTGTGTCTGCCCCGGTGATATTGCAACCCCGATGCTTGATAAGGATCTTAAGACAAGAAGCGATCCAGAAAAGTATTTGGAAACTCTAACAGGATCGTATCCTGTTGGGCGATTAGGACGACCTGAAGAAGTGGCATCGGTAATTTGTTTTTTAGCATCCGGCATATCTGATTTTGTGACAGGTGCTAGCTGGTCGGTTGACGGCGGGATAACAGCGGGATGAAAGATGATTTGACTGTTCCTTGTCAAAATCAGATACATTTGCATGTAATATCGAATTTAAGAATACGCTGGCGAGCCTAATAGTAAACTTATCATAATTCAAGAAACAGTAACTGAAACAATTCTGAAAGCTATTGATCATACATTTTTGATCATCACTTTACAGTACTTTTAAATACTGATATGAATTTATTATAATGATACTAACAGACATAAAAACCCATGCCTCAGCTTTTGGTGTAGCTGCGTGTGTTGGTCTATTACTTTACTTGCTTTTACCAAATGACAATGGTCAAAATAAAACCGAACAAAATATGGTTTCCGCTCCCGGTATTGTTCAAGAAGGCGGAAGTGAATCTTTGACACCATTTGAGATAATAGGCAAATTAAAAGCTATAGCTACACCATCATTGCGTGAGAAAGCGGCTCAAGGTTATGTTGGTAGTGAAGCAAAATGGACTCTGTATCTCAAAAATATAATTAATCAGAAAGAAAATGATGTTCATGTAGTATTCACAGATACTATGGATCTCCCTCATAATACGCTCGTAACTTGTGTAGTTTCTTTAAATGACAACAAGATCTTAAAAGTAATAGAAGAAGGAATGTTAGTCAATGTATTAGGACAGATTTCCAAAATAGCCCCAAACAATGATTCAATCGAGTTAGAAAACGTTATTTTAAAAACTCCGACCAAATAATGGATTTACAACCTTTTTATATTAGGGACTTAGTTTAGTTAGTTAAGTAAGAGGACCAACTTTGAACTTAAGATCACTTGCATGGACCCAGCCCAACGCAGGCAATAAATCTTTAAAATTTAGAATTATTTGATATTCAGAAAAGCTAAATTTTTTGTTCCACATTTTTAAAACACGGTATACAAAAGCTTTTACCATCAAACAAGCGGATGCGCGACTCCATGGTCATTTCATGGCAGGCATCACATGGAATGCTTTTTAATATCCGGGCAGGTCTTACGGGCGGTACTGTTACCTCTTCTGTTGAAAAAAGATCGCTTAAGTCCGCTTCCAATAATCGTTTGATCCGATTGTCCCTGTCGCTTTCATCCCTTGCAAAATCATTATTGAATACGGCTCGAAACCCTTTTTGCATATCCCTGTCATAAAAGGTAAAGGCTGATTTGCCGTAATCTCTGTGGATCAGATTTCCTTTGCCAAAGGAACACCCCGTCAAAAACTGGATGGCATCCACACCGCACATGTCAGTTTCAGAAACACATACAGGATTTTCTGCATTCTGAATATCCATTTTTTCCATTGCAAGTTCCGATGCCCTGATTCCTATGGTCAATCCCGGGCAGCTGTGACCGTGGAATGCAATGGTATCGTCAATC
>Ga0233437_1000259_pt1 | contig 127866 bp, 108 predicted proteins | sample SI_122_August201_FD_182714 | JGI IMG/M metagenome (GOLD analysis project Ga0233437, IMG submission 182714) | Seawater microbial communities from Saanich Inlet, British Columbia, Canada - SI_122_August2016_200_MG | ecosystem: Environmental > Aquatic > Marine > Inlet | place: Canada: British... | reverse complement strand
AAAACTCACACTCACGATGAGTGCTAATCGGGCAGTACAAAATGATCTTCTACATTTTCTAAACGTGTTGCAAAAAACTGGTTGATTATGGAAGAAAACTTGTCAAATTTTATGCAACGTTAGGGTTTATAGACAGGCTCTACCCGTTTTATGAGTTTACAGATGACCGGCCTCGGCATTTTTCCAGCCGTTTGGCGGAGCAGGGAAGAAAAGCCATCGTATTCAGCATATGCGAGCAGGATGAAATGGGGGAAACCGGATTTACCTTGGAGGCCATGGGGTACCCATTGACTGCACTCGGTTACGATGTGATTGAAGATTTTTCCGTAACCGGCTTTTTTGACCGGGGTGCTGTGCGGGACGAGATAGATGTTGTCAACGCCGCCTTTGAGAGCGGTCGCCGCCTGGCCAAAATCCTGCTGACCACCTAACCCGGGCAAGTCGGTTGGCGCGAATTAGGCTTCGCCTGGGGCTACGACCCAACAAGGCGGAAATCCCGTTTTCTCGGGGAAATTCCAAAGCACAAATATCAAATCCAATTTTTCCCGCGACACGAATCTCAACAGAGGGTCATAAAATCACTTTTCCCGACCATGACCGGTGCTTGGGCGGCCGGAAGACGCAGTTTTCCCTCCACCCATTTACTCAATGGATGCAAGGGAATGGTGTCGTCTTTCTAATGCAACGTGATGTACGTCTAACCAATGCTGGTATTAAAAAAAGGTCACGACAGGACCTCAACCAGATTGTCCATGTTCAACTGGTGAATCTGCTCAAGCCTTGCAGATTCATATTCGGACTCAAGCCACTGTTTGACTTCCTGAATCTTTCCGGCAACCGCATCGATGTCTTCAACCTCGTTTTCCGAAGCAGCCCGATTCGATTGACTCACCATATGGGTTGTGGTGAGATCCACCGTATCGACCTTCCTGGAATCGGTATCAACATCTTCTTTCTGAATTTCGGAAGCTTTTCCAGCCTCTCCCGACGCGCTGGATGACTCGCCTGATGACTTTTTCTGATTGGCAGACTGATTCGGATAAGGAATCCTCTGTTGAACCAGTGCACTGACAGTGGTATTCATAATTACCTCCTTGTATCCCGGACGTTCCATGTCGTCCACACGGGGTGGCACTTATCGGCAAACGGTTTCCAAAAGGGATAGCAGGGGTTGTCATTTTTCTACCTGGCAATCCCGCTATCTTATTCGCAGACGGCGAACTTAGACCGGAAATTTTGCGCCCCGACCTTTCGGAAGGTTTGCCCTTCAGCAAAACAAGCTGTACACAGTAAATATCGGAACATCTGGAAATAACTTTAGGGTTTTTTTCATTATCCTGAAAAAAAAATCAGGATTCCAGTATTTCTCTTATTTTCTGGGAGAGTCTTTTCATATTAAAAGGTTTCTGCATAAACCCGTTGCAGCCACGTCTCAGAATCTCCACAGCATGGTCGTCCATGCTGTACCCGCTTGAAAGCAGCACTTTTACGTCCTCATTGATCTCCTTTAGTTTCTCATAGGTTTCTCCGCCGCTGATAACCGGCATAATCATGTCCAGGACAACGATGTGGATACCGTCACGGTTTTCCCGATAAAGATCGATGGCCTCCTGACCGCTTCCGGCAATCATTACACGGTATCCCAAATTCTCCAGCATGAGCGTTCCCACCTCGATGATCATCTCTTCATCATCAACCAGCAGCACCGTCTCCGAACCCCTTGTTATCCCCTCCATATAACGTCTTTCTTTTCTGACCTTTTTTTCAGATACCGGCAGGAAGACATTAAAGTTTGTCCCCTGGTCTTTTTTGCTGGAGACATTGATTATCCCCCGATGGCTTTTTACGATACCATAGACAGAGGCAAGGCCCAGCCCGGTCCCCCGGCCCATCTCCTTGGTGGTGAAAAAAGGATCAAAAACCCGATCCAGAATCGCCTCATCAATACCGACGCCGGTATCGGCTACCGATATTTTTACATATTTTCCCGCTTCCAGGCCATAGGGTTTGGTCTGAAACCCGGACAGAAAAACGTTTTCTGTCTGCAGGTAAAGATCTCCTCCGTCCGGCATGGCTTGCCAGGCATTCACATATAGGTTCAGCAGTACCTGGTCGATTTGCCCCTGGTCGACCTCGACGACCCATACATCCTGTTGATACTTCGGGTATATGTTGATCTCTTTTTTTGTCCGACCGAACATTTCAGCGCTCTGTCTCACGATCTCGTTTAGACTCGTCGGTATGACTTCATATCGCCCCCCCCTGGCAAAGCCCAGGAGCTGTCGCGTAAGCTCGGTTGCACTTCTGACATACTCTTCAATGCCTTTAAGGTGTTCGTAATCGGGATGCGTTGTTTCAGCCCCCATCCGCATGAGAGAGGTGCGGCCCTGAATGCCCATTAAAAGATTATTGAAATCATGGGCGATGCCGCCGGCAAGGGTTCCGACGGATTCCATCTTTTGGGAGCGGTGAAACTGCGCTTCCAGACGCTTTTGATCTCTGATGTCTCTCAAGGTGATGACGCTGCCGACGATATTCCCATGGTGATCCTTGTAGATGGCACCGCTGATACCGACCGAAATGATCTCCCCCAGACTGTTGAACCGTTTGGTTTCAAGCCCGGTAAACGCCTCTCCGGCCATAACCTTCTGGATCATCATCCGGGTCTCCGGCCATGTGTCATCGGGTACAAACAGATCCATCTTTTTCCCGACCCGTTCTTCAAGGGGCCACCCGAAGACCCTTGAAAAGGCCGGATTAAAATAGATGACACGCCCTTCGTTGTCATAAAAAACCACCGGATCCGGATTGGCTTCGAGCACCGTCCGGTATTTTCGCTCGCTTTCCCGGAGGTCTTGGTCATGCTGTTTTCGTCCGGTAACATCCCTTATAAACGCCCACATGCCGGCCGGTTCTCCCTTTTCATCCTTAAACAGATGCGTCCTTAACTCAGCCGGGAAAACGGTCCCATCTTTCCGAATATACTCTTTTTCATATATTTCCGAATAACCCTGTTCCAGCACCTGTTCCGTAATGATCTCCTTTTCAACGGCATGCCATCGGGCAGGGGTGATATCGGAATATTGCCTCTCCTTCAGTTCTTCTTCATCGTATCCGAGCATCCCAAGAAAGGTATCGTTGGTTTCTATGATATGGCCGTTCATATCCATCATGGCATAGCCGTCTCGACTGGCACCGTAAAGCTCACGGTATCTTTTTTCAGACCGTTTCAGTCTTTCCTCGGCACGCCGGCTCTCGGTTATATCCGTCATAAAGCCTTCATATACGACCGCTTCGGATTTGTTTTTGATTACACGGGCACTGATGCGGATCCAGATGATTTGGCCGTCTTTTCTGCGAAACCGGGCGATCGCACCATCGATAAATCCCTCGGCGTTCACTTCCTGTAAAATCGGGGGACGATCTTCCGGGTGGTCATAGAGTTGATATATGCTGGGCACCGAATTTAAGAATTCTTCCGGGGAACCATATCCGAACAGTTGTGCCAGTTTCGGATTCACCAGTACAAAACAGCCCTCTCCGGTCACCTGGTATATGCCGACCACAGCGGAGTCGAAAATATCCTGCCAGCGGCGCTGACTCTCGCGGGCGGCATTCTCAGCCGCTCTTTGGGCACTTACATCCTCGACAATGGACTGCCAGCAGTCCTTACGATCTATCTTCACAGGTCGGAGACTGAGCATCGCATCATAGGGGGTGCCGTCCTTACGTTTAAATTTTACTTCGACCCTGTCCACAAACCCCTGTTTCTGCGCCATGGATAGAATTCGGGTGCGCTCCTCCGGGAAATAATAGAGTTCGGAAATACTGCTTATCTGCTCCATGTCTTCCCGCCGGTACCGCCCGGGTTTCAGTATGGCGTCGTTAAAATCGATTAATCGTCCGTCAGAATCCGCGATTCCGATTCCCAGTGGTATATTATCGAAGAGTAGTTTATATTTCTCCTGATTCTCAAGAAACGCCGGTTCGGTGCTTCTCAGCAACGTATTATCCGTCTCCCCTGTCGAGCCGCTGCCTGCTTTTCTTATGTTTTTATGAAAAGATTCCATCGTTTGATCGGCTTTCTTTTTCTGCAGGATCCCGTGCCCAAAATTGTTTCTTTGGATTCACCGGCAGGTGGCGTCAGGCTTTATCGGATATTCAGGAGACTATTTTTTAAACCAGACACCTACGGCAATGACAATAAGTGCGATATTGGTGCTCGCCCTCGAAAACCCCTCCGGATGCACTCCCATAATCGTTGTGTCTGCAATGTTTGCCACCATTGCAAGAACGTAAGCCAGAGCTGACAGCATAATTGCCAGTGCAGCAAACAATTGGCTTTTTTGGTTTTCCTGGAAATCGCTCACAGAACAAATCCTTTCTTCTGTCGGTGATGTGGTGTTGGGAATCACAGGGTATGGAAAAATCAAATTTTTAAAATGCAGCGCATTCCTATATATCCAGATCCGGAAAATGTGTCTTTGCGCATGGGGGACAGATACTGTGGCTAAAATCGGCTTCAGAATGCTCCTTGATAAAAACCTCGATTTGATTCCAATACCCTTTGTCGTCTCTGATTTTTTTGCAATAAGAACAGATCGGCAGGAGGCCGCCCAATGTTTTTATTTCTTTATTCGCCTCTTGCAGGCTAACGATTAATTCCTGTCTTGCCCTCTCAATTTTATTTCGATTTGAAATTTCTTCCCTTAATAATCGATTCAGCCTGTAAAAACGTCCCGATATCAGGAAAGCCAGCAGGGCGACGGCAATGGCACCGGTAAGGCTGAAGTAAAGCCATCGATAGTCCGGAGTCGGATTGCGGTTATAGATAAAACCTTCCAGAGAAAAGTCATCGGGAATACCATTGAGCTTTTTATAGGTATCCGATATATGGCGCCACCGCCCCGGGTTCATATATCCGATCTCGACCACATCGGCCATGATCAGCCGCTCGGACATCAGCGCTTCAAACAACAGGTGTTTGCGTGAGTGTCGCCTTGTATATTTTGACAATATCAAATCAATGATTTCTTCGGTATTGTCCAGTGCATACCTCCACCCTTCCAAGGAAGCCTCTAAAAAGGCGGATACCCGTTTGGGATGTTCACGGACCTGGTTTTCATTTGTGAACAGCGTGTCGCCATAAAAGTCAATGCCGCCGGCCCGGGGGGAGAATGTGCTGTATTTGACCCCCTTGTTTGAAAGGAGAAAGGGTTCATCCGTTGAATAGGCAGACATCGCATCCACCTTGCCGGAAATAAGGTTGGATACACCGTACTCATGGGGAAATATTTTAATTTCCCGTACCGGAACGCCCTCGTATTCAAAATAGGCTAAAAGCTCTGCAGAATGTGCTTCGATGGCGATACGTTTCCCTTTTAGTGCATGTATATTTTCTATGCCGCTCGCTTTGGGCGCAAGTATAATCAGCGGGGAGTGTTGAAAAATAGAGGCCAGTGCAACAACAGGGCGCCCCTTGGCTCTGAGAGGAATCAGATCGGACATCGCGATGCCGAAATCCGCTTCCCCGCTGATAACCCGGTCCGTGGATTCCTCGCCATCTGTTGCCTCCATTATCTTCACGTCCAAACCGGCCTGTCGATAGAATCCCTTTTCCAGGGCCGCGTAATAACCGGCAAACTGAAACTGGTGTTTCCACTTGAGTTGAAGCGTCACCGTTTCAAGGCGCTTACCGGTGCCATTCAAATTCTCCTGGGAAAAACAAGGCCTGGCTGAAAAAACAGCTGCTGCCAGGAAAAAACAAAACAGATGGCAATGAAAGGCCCTGTGCGTAAACCCGCATGTTTTATATAACGATAGCATTCGGTTATTTCTTTTGTTTTAACGCACGACCGATGTTGTAGGCCTTTGCGACGGTTTCACCAAATGATTGGTAGACACCCGCTTCCAGGTTAAATATCATCGGTCTAATTTTATTCGTGTCCGGTTTACCGTCTGTGGCGCAATCATTTAAAAGATAGCTTCCCTCTATCCTTCCGATGACCAGTGTGTGGGTGCCAAGATTCAAAAAATGCACAACCCGGCATTCATGGTTCAAGGGGCACTGTTCGATCATGGGGGCGGTTTCAAGCTTGCCGTAAAATATCTTGAACTCGCAGGCAGCCGGCTTGTCGGCATCTCTACCGGATACGATGCCGCAGTAGTCGACTTCTTTTACCTGATCCATCGAAGGTGTATTTATCGAAAACGCCCTGTTCTGCCGGATACCCCGCAGGGTGTGATGCCGGTGCTGTAAGGGGACGCCGATCATGGGCGGTTTGCCATTGACCACCCCGCCGCCGCCGACTGTCATAAAATTGGGGTTGCCATCCACGTTTGCCCCGACCAGAATCGCCGGTCGTGGGTACATGTAGCGGTCCGGCGGTAAAGCAAATTTGCTTTCGGGTAAATCTTTCGGTTTCATTGGGGCTCCTCGGTTGTAATAAAAGCTCAGGCCACGGGAAAGATCCTCTCGGATTTTCAAGAATCCAGGGGTTCAGCACCAGAATGGAACTGAAAAAGGGGTCAGTCTCTGTTTGGCCCCTTTCCCTATGATATTTGGGATAACCGCTTGAAATCGATGTGACAGAATAGACAGAAAAATGGGAACGCGTCAAGGGATTGCTGTGATTGTAAAAAAATGGATTTAAACTTGATCAAGTTAAGATTTCTGTTGTAGGGTACCATAGAGACGATCCAAACCATCCGTTGACCCTAATAACATAGCGTTTTTAAGCGTTCTGAAGCCTGTATGGTCCGTATTTGTCATACCCTGCCGGGTTCAGTACGGTCGATTTTAAGGCTCTAAACGTATACTCATTGCTGTTTTTTATGACCATTAAAAAAACAGCAGGTAACGAGAACGCACAAGCGTTCGATGACGGTTGGGATGTTTGAGCAAACCGTCCATCTTGACCAAATTCTTTTTCTGCCATGCGAGTCTGTTTGAACGGATTCGTGAGCATCAACTAAACCGATGGCAATGTAGAGAGTAACCCAGGCCTGCTGGGCGAAATTAAAACGCCATCCCATAAAAAGGAGGCTCAAAAATGCGTAAACGAACATTTTGGTTTTGTGTAGCAGTGGTATTGGCAATGGTATTTGCCATGGGTCCGGTTCAGGCTGCTGAAAGGCGGTTTCTATCCATTGCATCCGGTTGGGTCACGGGTGCTTATTATCCCTTTGCCGGAGCGGTTTCCAGGGTGGCTTGGAAACATTTAAAGGCACAAAATATCAAAGTGACGGCGGAATCTTCGGGAGCGTCTGTGGCAAACGCCAAGCTGATCAGCAAAGACGACACCGATTTTGCCTTGCTGCAAAACGATATTGCCTACTATGCCTACAACGGCAAAATGATGTTTAAAAAACCGATTGACAACATGCTGGGCTGCATGACCCTTTATCCTGAAACCATCCAGATTGTGGCCAGAAAAGACGCCAATATCAACTCTGTGGCCGATTTAAAAGGAAAACGGGTATCCATCGGCCCCCTGGGATCGGGAACCGCAGAAAACGCCAAGCAGATTCTGGGGGCCTGGGGCATGAGTGTTGATGATATCAAATCACAACAGCTAAAAGCCTCCCAGGCTGCTGATTACATGAAAGACGGTCGCGTGGATGCTTACTTCAACACCACAGCCGTCGGCGCTGCTCACATCATCGATACCTGTATACTGGTGCCGTCCGTGATCGTTCCCATAAGCGGCCCCAAAGCAGATGCCCTGATGAAAAAATACACCTTCTATGCCAAAGACACCCTTCCGACCGGTGTCTACAAAGGGGTGGACAAACCGGTGGAAACCATCGCCGTTATGGCCATGATGGTGGCCCGGGCCAGTCTGGAAAAAGATGTGGTCTACTCGGTCCTGAAAGCCATTTATTCGGATCTGGATCAGGTAAAGAAAGCGCATGCCAAATTCAAGGTCATCGAGGTAAAAAAAGCCATGATGGGTATGAGTATACCGCTTCATCCAGGAGCAGAAAAATACTTCAAAGAAATCGGTCTTGTGAAATAATAGCGTGATCGAGTGGTTCAAGCTGCAGGGTCGCCCCATGGGGTTGCCCTGCAGATTTCTATGCTCAACTGAAGAAAAAACCAGTGGCGAACGTCGTATTCCGGTTCGAGGGGGCTAAATGGACTTGAAAAATACTGATGAGAAGGCGTTGAACAGCATCCAGATGGCCCAAGAGTCAGAGACCGGCTCACGGATACTGAGGGGCAAAGCCCGATATTTTATCCGCTGGTTTGCCATCTCCATGTCCGTTTTCCATCTTTACACCGGGTTTTTCGGACAGCTTCCCGGCTACCAGCAGCTAAGTGTGCATCTCTCCTTTGCCCTGGTGCTCTGTTTTATCTGTTTTCCCTTTTCCAAAAAATCATCCCAGAACCGTGCCAGCAAGGCAGATGTCATTCTGGCGGTATTGGGCGGGGCGGCGGCCATATATGTATTTGTAAACTACGAGCACTGGGTAGGCGCCCAGGGGGATGCCCCCCTTTACGACATCTGGACCGGCGGCATCCTGTTGGCCCTGATCCTGGAAGCGACCCGGAGGAGCGTTTCGCCCATGCTTCCGGTGATCACCCTGGTATTTCTTTTTTATGCCTATTTCGGCCCCTATATTCCCGGTGAACTGGCCCATCGGGGGTTTCGTGTGAGCAGAATCATCGATCATGTTTACATGTCCGGCGAGGGACTCTGGTCGATTCCGCTTCGTGTCTCTGCCACCTTTGTGTTTTTGTTTGTGCTCTTCGGTGCGTTGATGGATAAGACCGGGGCCGGTGAATATTTAATCAACTTATCTTTTGCCACCATGGGCAGATTCAGAGGAGGACCTGCCAAAGCAGCGGTTGTGGCTTCGGCTGCCATGGGTTCCATTTCCGGATCCTCCATCGCCAATACCGTGACCACCGGGGCCATGACCATCCCGCTGATGAAAAAAGTGGGATTTCAAAAACACGTGGCCGGAGCCGTGGAGGTGGCGGCCTCCACAAACGGACAGCTCATGCCTCCCATCATGGGGGCGGCTGCCTTTATTATGGCCGAGATGATCGGGATTTCCTATTTTGAGGTGGTGAAAGCCGCCTTTATTCCGGCCATCTTATCCTATACCGCTATTTTTTCCATCGTCCATCTGGAAGCTATCAAAAGCAATATTCGGGGACTGACCAAAGAAGAGACTCCGGAGTTCATTAAAACCCTGCTTTCCGGCCTTCATTACTTAATCCCCTTACTGGTGCTCTGCTACATGCTGCTGATCATGTTTTGGACCCCGGGGACTTCCGCCTCCTGGGGCATCTTATCCGGAATATTGCTTTCCATCGGCAACAACTATTTCAGGGCCACCCATCTTTTTCCCAAAAAGAAACGGAATGCTGAGACCGATGGGGAACCGGCGTATTTGGCTTATCTGAAGCAGCCCCATGGGTTTTTTGTCAATAGAACCCGTTCAGAGCTTTTGGGCGCCCTTGAAACAGGTGCCAAGAACATGGCCGGGGTGGCGGCGGCCTGCGCCTGCTGCGGAATTATTATCGGTGTGGTGACGCTGACCGGACTCGGGCTCAAGATGGCCGCTTTTATTACGTACCTGGCAGGCGGAAAACTCTTTTTAACACTGCTTTTTTCGGTCTTTGCCTGTATCATCCTGGGTATGGGGCTTCCCACCACCGCCACCTATATCATGATGGCGGCCATGACAGCCCCCGCTATCCTTACGCTGAGCGACGATATCGGGCTCGGCCTCCCCATTGTTGCCGTCCACCTCTTTGTGTTCTACTACGGCATAGTGGCAGACGACACCCCGCCGGTGGGGCTTTGTGCCTATGCGGCCGCCGGCATTGCCGGGTCCGATCCCATTAAAACCGGGTGGAAGTCGTTTCAACTGGATCTTGCCGCCTTTACCTTGCCGTTTATGTTTATCTACAATACAAAACTCTTGATGTTCAACACCACATGGCTTGAACTGGTCTATATTATCCCAATTTCCATTATCGGTATGTTCTGCTGGTCGGTGTTTATCCAGGGCCATTTTATCGTCAAGACCTATCTCATCGAGCGGCTGATTTTTCTGTTGCTGGCATTTATCTTTGTAAATCCGTCTGGGATGGACATTTTGGGATTTCATCTCAACCAGCACCTGTCAAATCTAATCGCCATACTGATTTTTGCTGCTGTTTTTTTGTGGCAGCGATCCCGTAGGGACCGATTGCCGCCGGCTCAAGCGGAAGCCGTATCCACATAATAATGACCGGAAATCTTTTTCGTCTGGCAGCGATCCTATCCTGCCTGGTTCTTATCGGAGCGGGGGCGGCAATCTGGCCGGTTCGGGTCGTAACCGTCACCCTGCCCAAAGAAAACAACCGCCAGATAGCATCCATCCGGATGGGCGATAAAGACGGCATCCATCTGACCTATCGCCATTCTGTTGAGCTCACGACAGTGGAGGGTCGGTTCAAGATCGGTCCGGGTTCAGAAATCCTGGCCGTCGAAACCCGCATGGAATCGGTGGGCACTGGATTACCCAATGCGCATCCTGAACGGACACGAATCGAAGATGGATGGCTGGTCGTGGATGAAAAAGAGAGAGCCGTAGGCCCCATCCGCTTCTACATCGTCCCCTTGAATGAAACCCAGCTGGAAATAGCCGGGCAACAGATCGACCTGACCGGTCTCAGACCCGGCATCCTGGTTCAAATCACCGCCCATAAAAAGCGACTCCTGTCATGGTTGGTGTTATAGATTAGAAACCCCAAATTATTATTCATAATATCTATATCCCCACCTAAGAGGAGTATTCCATGGAAACACGTCGGCCGGAATCGGAAAAGACCTTTCTCGAGAAAATGAAAGATATCTTAAATTACGGCGCCCTGAACCTCGGCATGGCCCTGGGATATGAGACCGGTCTGTTTGATGTGATGGACACCTTCGACACGCCGCAAGTCTCATCGGCTATTGCCGAAAAATCCGGGCTGAACTCCCGGTATGTGGCGGAATGGCTGGGCATTATGGTTTCCGGCGACATTGTCGAGTTGTCCCTGGATGAAGCCGGACAGGATCTCTTTTATCTGCCCAAGGCCCACGGGGATCTGATCACGCGCCGGGCGGGCAATTCAAACCTGGGGGTCTACACACAGGAGATACCGCTCCTGACCCGGTGCGCAATGGAACCGGTCCTAAACGGGTTCCATACCGGCAGCGGCATCGATTATTCGCATTATCCGGCATTTCATGATTTCATGGCACAACTTGCCGATGCCAAGCACCGGCAGGTGCTTGTCGACACCTTTCTGCCGTCTGTAGACAACGGCCGCATCGTCCGGAAATTAGAGACCGGCATCCGGGTTTGCGATTTGGGCTGTTCAACCGGGACTGCCGTCTTGCTCATGGCGGCCGCATTTCCGAAAAGCCGGTTTGTGGGTATCGATATTTCAGCAAAGGCCATTGAAAAGGCAAGCCTTGGGGCCGGAAACGCGGGTTTGAAAAATGTGCGCTTTTTAAGAATAGATGCCACCGCCATGGACGGACATCCTGATCTTGAAAAATCGTTCGATTATGTGACCGCCTTTGATGCCATTCACGATCAGACACAGCCGTGCATGGCCATAGGGGGTGTCTATTCGATTTTAAAGGATAACGGAACGTTTTCAATGATCGATATCGCAGCGGAAAGCCGGCTGGCGGATAACCGGGATCTTCCCATGGGTCCTTTTTTATACACGGTGAGCCTGTTGCACTGCATGCCGGTAGGTCTTGTGGACGGCGGAACCGGTCTGGGGATGATGTGGGGCCGTCAGAAGGCGGTCGAGATGCTAAAGGCTGCCGGGTTTTCGAGAATCGATGTAACAGAGATCCCGGACGACCCTTTCAACCTTCATTTTTTATGCCGGAAATAGTTTCAAAATGCACGTTCACAGATTATACATTATTCTGTTCTCGAGTTTAGCGATTATCGGGGGTAAATCCGATAATTATGTCGGAAAGATCGTGCCGCAGAAACACCGGATCGCGATGAAACCAGGTGGTCCGCACCCGGGCGTATGGTCCGGTAACCATATGAAGTTCCGATACCGTTATGTTAAGACCCCAAGTCAGATTGAATTTTCAGGCAATCTCAGCCTCATTGATATACCCGTATCGGCTAATCTGACGCGTATCGGTTTCTGGGTCCATTTTCTGGATTCGGAAGGAAGGATCACCAGGGACAGAACCGTTTACAGCTCAAACGCGTTTTGGGAGGGAGAAAAAAACATACAGAAAAATTTGAACCCACCGGCGGCAACGAAAGCAATGGCATTCAGCTACCAGGTCAACGTCGGCAGCGGCGACGGCGCCTTGAAGTTCCATATGGTGCCGTATCAGAAGGCTGAAAATGCAACCCGACCTTAGTGATCGGCTGGAAGAATAACGGGCCAAATTAATTTGCCTTGTGGACCTTCTTCGCGTTATAAGCAATCTGAACCAGGCAACCGACAGATACTTTCTTAAAAAGACAAACAGATAAAACCTTTTGGGCATGGGCAGCGCAAGGAGGTCGCCATGTTTGCCAAGTCTATTTATCAGGGTCGGAGACAGGGGCTGGCAGAAAAGACGGAAACCGGTCTGATCCTTCTTCTCGGAAACGATGAAAGCCCCGTCAACTATACCGATAATGTCTACCCGTTCCGACAGGACAGTACCTTTCTGTATTACTATGGACTGAATGCGGTGGGATTGGCCGGAGTCATCGATATCGATGAAAATCGGGCATGGCTCTACGGCCAGGATCCGACCGTCCGCAGTCTCATCTGGACCGGCCCGCGCCCCACGGTCAAACAGCTGGCCGCCAAAACAGGGGTGAGCGGGGCTGGGGACTGGGCAAAATTAGCGGAACATGTCAATAAAGCGTTGTCCCGGGGAAGGAAAATCCATTTTCTCCCCCCCTACCGGGCCGAGACATCACTCAAACTGAGTGCCGTAACGGGAATTTCAACGGAGTATTTGAATGAATATGCATCCGTACCCTTTATCCGCGGTGTGGTTTCACAACGGTCCGTAAAATCCGAAGCGGAAATAGAAGAGATTGAATCCGCACTCGACATCGCCTGCCATATCTACGATACGGTTTTGAAAATGACAACGCCCGGCACCATTGAAAGACAGATCGCCGCAAAGATTGAAGAGATCGCAAACGCCCGGGGCAGCCGCACCTCCTTTTCAACCATTGCAACCGTACACGGTGAAACCTTGCACAACCGCTCATATGAGAATCGACTGAAAAAAGGACAGCTGCTGCTCGTCGATTCCGGTGTGGAATCTTTTGAACACTATTCATCGGATATTACCCGGACTTTCCCGGTGGGCGGCCGTTTTTCGGGCCTGCAGCAGGCTGTGTACCGGATCGTTTTGGGGGCTCAAAAATGTGCCATTGATGCCATTAAACCGAATCGGCGCTATCGAGACATTCATCTGAAGGCGGCTGAGTTTATGGCCGAAGGGCTAAAAGATCTCGGCCTGATGAAAGGAGACATAAAAACAGCTGTCCGCAGAGGCGCTCATGGGCTCTTTTTCCCCCACGGCATCGGTCATATGCTGGGCCTGGATGTTCACGACATGGAAAATTTGGGTGAGGACCGGGTCGGATACGACAACACCGTCAAGAGAAGCGAACAATTCGGGTTTTCCTCCCTGCGATTGGCCAAACCCCTGAAACCGGGCCATGTCGTCACCGTTGAACCCGGCATCTACTTTATTCCCAAACTGATCGATCAGTGGAAATCAGAAAAAAGACTCAGCCGTTTTATCAATTACCCGGAAGTTGAAAAATATAAAAAACTAGGCGGCATCCGAATCGAGGACAATGTTCTCGTAACAAAAACCGGGCGTCGGGTGCTGGGAAAACCGATTCCCAAGTCGATGGCCGATATCGAAGCGCTCATGGCATAAGGGCGGCATTTTTCGGAGAACTTGCACATGAACCAAACAACCGAATTTTAGAGCGGATATCATGATTGAACATTTAATCCCGGAACCTGAGGAATGGGTGGAGAAGTACGGGGACGCCCTCTTCCGATTCGCCGTTGCGCGGATAAAAGACCCGTCCCAAGCGGAGGAGTTGGTTCAAGAGACATTTCTTGCAGCCCTGCGGGCCCGGAAAAATTTCAAAGGCCGGTCGTCGCCGAAAACCTGGTTGATTGCGATTCTGAAGCATAAAATCATCGACCATTTCCGAAAGAAAAAGCCCGAGGTGTCAAGAGTGGATATTGAAAGGTTCTCGGAATCCGGCGATCACCCGTTTAACAAAAGAGGGGCATGGGAAAATCGACCGGCCCAATGGGGTGCCAACCCCGGGAAAATCTTTGAGCAGAAAGAGTTTTTGGATGTTTTTTACCAGTGTCTTAGCGGTCTGCCGGAGCGGATTGCCAATGCCTTTATCCTCCGGGAAGTGGATGGGTTGGATACCGAAGAAATCTGTAAGATTTTAAAGATTACCGCGTCTAACTGCTGGGTGATGCTCTATCGGGCACGAACACATCTGCGGCATTGCCTCGAACGGAACTGGCTGGAAGGGAAAGGATAAAAAAGGTGACGGGTCACTGGATGTTTCACTGCAAAGATGTCAGTCGGAAGGTATCCGAAACCATGGACCGGAAACTGCCGTTTCATCACCGGATCCTTATCCGGGTGCACCTGATGATGTGTAAATATTGTGCGCGATTTCGGCAGCAGCTGCTGCTGCTCAGGAAGGCAAGCCGGATCGATGACTTAACCGGCGACGCACGTAATCAGGACCTTTCACTTTCCGTGGAGGCCCGAAGCCGCATGAAAAACGCTTTGAAATCTTTGAATGAACATTGAACACCGAACGTCCAGGAAAGCAAGGACTCCGACACCGAATTTTATCAAAATTTCAAATAACAAATCCCAAAAAACAAACAAATAATCCGCCGCAGGCGGACCAAAAATTCAAAATCTCAAACAAAATAGCAATCGCTTTGAACCCGTTTGGGATTTGGAATTTGTGACTTATTTATAATTTGGTGCTTAGAATTTGTGATTTTAGTTACAAAACGCCAAGGCAGAGGCAACTTTCTCTAACCCCCGCGAAGCGGGATCTTCGACGGTCCCAGAGGACCAGGTTTTCGTTTTTAGAATACACACCCCCAACCCGGCCTACTGTTTGTAGCCGATAGCCCGCAGCAGGTCTTTTCTGTCTGTGATATCTTCCTGGGTTTCAATCCCTTTGCTGGCATAACCGTCGATCACCCCGAGAATACCCCGCCCCAGTTCCGTCTCAGCGACAATCACTTCCAGAGGGTTTGCCGTTGCGCAGAAAATCCGGCACACCTCCGGAACATTTTTGATGGCACCAAGCACATTAATCGGGTACATGTCCTTCATAAAAACGATAAAGCAGTGTCCGGCAGACAGCGCCTGAGCGTTTTTCTTGGCAAGCGCGATCAGTTCATCATCTGTGCCGGTATGTCGAATAAGACACTTGTCGGAGGCTTCACAAAATGCCAGGCCGAATTTGGCCATGGGCACCGTGTTGACCATGGCCTCGTATATATCCTCCACCGTTTTTATAAAATGGGATTGTCCCAAGATCATGTTCAGATTGTCCGAATTTTTAATTTTTACCGTTTTAAGTTCCATAGCGTCCTCCTGTCCTGATCAACATTTTTATGGTCATGTAAAGCGTCTGAATTTATTCCAAGTGATATTTTTTTTCACGGAAAAGGGAAAGACACGTGTCCACGACCCGGGGATCATAAAGAACACCGCGGTGGAGTGATATTTCTTCCAGGGCTTTATCAATACCGAGACCGGGCCGATAGGGTCGATGTGAGGTAATGGTCTCCACCACATCGGCAACGGACAATATCCGTGCCTCCAGGAGCGTCTGCTCCCCGACAAGCCCGTTGGGGTATCCGGAACCGTCGAACCGTTCGTGGTGCTGAAGAACAATTTTATCCACCGGCCAGGGGAAATCGATCCCTTTTAATATTTCGTAGGCAACATGCGGGTGCCGACGGATAAGTTCGAATTCAGCCGGGTTGAGTTTGCCGGGTTTGCTGAGAATGCTCGCCGGTATCGATATCTTCCCCATATCGTGGATCAATCCGGCCATTTCAAGCCCCTTGATCCGGTGATCATCAAGGCCCATGCTGCTGGCGATGGAAATCGCAAGCCCGGCGGCACGCTTTTGGTGCCCGGCCGTATAAGGGTCGCGCTCCTCCACCGTCAAGGACATGGCCTGAATGATGCCGTCCATGGTTGACTGCAGTTTCTGATAGCTCTGCTGCAGCTTCAGTTCCGCCTCTTCTCGCTCTTTTATTTCCTGTTTCAACTTTTCATTTGTTTTGGTAAGCGCAGCCGTCCGAACCTGGACGAGATTTTCAAGCAGATCCCGGTGCTTTTTTATCTCATCCTCGGCCTTCATCTCCTTTGAGACAACTGTCAGGCATCCCAGTGAAAGGCAGATGCCGTCTTTTTCAAAGGTTTCCACCAAAGCCTGATCTTTTAACCAGATCACTTCTCCGGTTTTCAGAGACACCTTGTAGACGGCCTCGACACAACCGGATGCCTGCCCCTCATGACGGAGCTTGCGCCTAAAATCGTTTAAGTCCAAAAGCTCGATGGGCGATTCCCGAACCCCGTTGTGAACATCGTGCCCGTTGTAGTCACGGCGATCCACTACACTTTTCCGAAAAACCGTTGCCGGATCCGCTCCGTTGCTTCCCAAAAGATCGACAAACCGCTGACTGGTAAACTCGTACCAGATTTCCCTCTCATCTTTGCGCCACGCGGATATATAAGGGATTGCAGGTGTTCCTGTCCTTTCAAAGGCCTGAAAGCTATGAATGCAGTCGATTACACGGGTTTTAAGGGTGGGGCTGAAATTTTGATTAAGAATTCGCCCGCAATATTTCAGATCCGGCAAAATATCCGTCGCTATGGTCATCTATTAACCCTGTGCATTTGTAATCGAAACGTTTAATCGCCTTGCCAGCCGTCTATGTTCCTCGGGCGTAATCCATTCCACCGTCAGATATTCAAATATCTGTATATCGGTCAGGCCGATTCTTCTGGCTTCCTTAACGGTCAACACATAGGCTTCGATTTCTGTAGGTCTGTCGACATACGGGTTGGCTTGATCATAGAGATCAAGCCCTTTCCGATGTTGTTTGACATGAACCAGTTCGTGTATGATATCCAGGTAGAGGACCGTGGCCTCAGATGTCTCCAGATGCGCAATGCCGATTGAGATCGATCCGTCGTCGTTTCCCACAAACATATAGGTCCGGCGCTCGATAACCTTTACAACGGTATTGTCAAATACCGCATCAACCTCATCCCGGTCATTGAAAATTTGCAGCATAACGGGGTTCTGGTAGAGCATCGGGAAGATATCTGAGATCTTAAACGCTCCGATACCGACATTACGATTGATGACAATTTTGTATTCTTCGATGGCTTCCATTGAGACAAGCAACCCCTGATTCTAAACAATCCGGCTTACACCTGGAAACCGAGATCCGTCAGCCAGCCCAGTGATTTTGCGGTATCCGGTTCAGGAATGTATTCGAGCCCGACATACCCTGTGTATCCGATCCGATCGAGCGCATTTAGCAGGAACCGGTAGTTTATTTCACCGGTGCCCGGTTGATGGCGGCCCGGTGTGTCTGCAATCTGAATATGACCGATATGTTCTAGGTTCTCTTCGATGGTGGGCAGTAGATTTCCTTCCATCCGCTGCATATGGTAGATGTCATATTGAAGCTTAAGGTTTTTTGCCTTCACATCGTCGATGAGCTTCAGGCCCTGGGCTGTTGTACTCAGGAAAAAACCGGGAATATCGAATGTGTTGATCATCTCAATGAGCAATGTCCGGTTGTCTGCAGCCAGTTTATCTGCTGCATAGGCCAGATTCTCAACAAGCACGTTCCACTGTTTGTCAGAACCCACACCGTCTATGGTTTTTCCGACCAGGCAGTTGATCAGGTCCACATCCAGCACTTTTGCATACGCGAGGGCACTTTCAACCCCCTGGCGAAATTCCGCGGTCCGGCCGGGGTCAACGGCAATCCCACGATCTCCCCCGGCCCAGTCTCCGGCCGGAAGATTAAAAAGCATCTGTTTCTGGCCATTTTTCTCCAGGTGTGCGGCCAGATCCTGGGCAGCAAAGTCGTATGGGAACATGTATTCAACAAATTGAAAGCCGGCTGCTTTGCTGGCCGCAAACCGTTCTTCAAAAGAGACTTCACCGAAAAGCATTGTTAAGTTGACAGAAAATTTTGGCATTTTAACCTCTCCTTCATCTAATTTTCATGATGATATTTTGAATATTACGGACGATCCACCGACGCTTAGACAACCCGTTTTCTATATACCCTTTTCATAAGGTTGGCAACCGCACGCCCGGTTTGACAGCAATTCTCGGTGAACCGATGGAATCCGCAAAATGGGTAAACAAAAAGGGCAGCCCCTTCGTCCCGGACTGCCCATACATACTATTTAAAAAAATCAAACTATAGTTTTTTTACACCTTTGGCCTCGGGGCCCCGGTCGGTTTCATTCACTTCAAAACTGACACGATCACCTTCGGATAGAGTTCGAAAACCGGTCATCTCGACGGAGCTGTGGTGAACGAACAGATCTTTTCCTTCTTCCCACGCAATAAAGCCATAGCCCTTTTTGTCATTAAACCATTTGACGATACCCTCTGGCATAACTACTCCTCCTTTGTCTTAAAATCTCCCGATCTCCAAACCGCCCTCTATCATAGAAACCGATCTGCCGGGCAATGAACAGTACTTCTCAACCCTTTGCCTCACACCCCCGCACTGCATGAGGGTGGTTTTCTAAATAGGGTCCTTAGTACATGTTTAAGATGTTTTCAACAAATAAATATGATTTATTGTTTTTGTTCGTATTTAGTCAATCTAATTCACCGCAAAAAACAAATAACGCCTTGGAAACCGGCTTTGGTGGGGATGGTAGGTTACTTGAGCTTTCCGGATGACCGGGTTCATCAAAATCAAGAAATCAATCGTGGCACCAGAGTTTCACCGATCGGCCATATCGATCCACCGGCCATCCCCCTGATAACCGGAAACGCATCGCTTAAAATCATTGCAGATATGTGTCTGTCTCGGTATATTGGGGAACGTTGCATCAGACAGCATAAACGGAAGGAAGGAATAAATGAAACTGACCAGACCGAATATGCAATCGGGTCGCGGAAAAGGCTTGGAATTCAAACTCCTGGTTGTCCAATCCCTTGTCTTTATCATCCCCTTTCTTATATTCTTATATTTTTTCAATAAAAACCGGTTTGTTTTCAACGGGCCCCAAATGATCATCGTGGCGCTCATTCTCCTGCTGATTCTTGCCGGTCTCATCATGCTGCGTCAGATATTCGACCGTTTCCTAAATTTGGCATCATCGATGAAAACAGCACTGGGGGAAGAGAAACAGACCGCCGGAACCAGAACCGATACGGATGAGCTCCACGAAATCACCGATGTCTTTGATACCCTGATGCATCGGTTCGAAAATACCACCGACGAACTGGGGAGTCGTGTTTATGAGCTGATCATCATCAGAGAACTGATTGAAGCTGCCGCCAAGAGTCGGGAAATAGATGAACTGCTGAACCTGCTGCTTGAAAAAGTCATGGCGGCCACACATTCTTTGACCGGATCCGTTTTTGTGGTTGAACGGGAAACGGAAAGATTCCGTATCGTTGCCACGAGTGGTTTGGCTCCGGATACCAGCCAAAGCCTTTATCTGGATATCAAGGAATCGATTGCAAATCATGTCCTGCATAACCGCCAGCCGCTTCTGGTTGAAAACATCGAAACCGATTCCCGGACCCGGCGGCCCAACAACCCAAAATACGGCTCTCCTTCCTTTCTCGTGATGCCGGTCTTGGCAAAGGGACAGATCATCGCAGTCTTAAACCTTGCCCGGAAAGATAGAAACGGCATCTATAACGAGCATGACAAACAGATCTCATCCGTTATGATCGGGGAAGTCGAATTTGCACTCGAAAATATCATGCTCCATACGGAAATAAACGATTATGTCGAAAATCTTCGGAAACGCACAGACGCCCTGGAATCCGCAAATGACCAGCTAAATCTGGAAGTCGCGCATCGGAAAGAGACCGAAGCCGCGCTCATTAAGGCATATGCCGATCTGAAGCAGACCCAGGCGCAGCTGGTACAGTCCGGAAAACTCACCTCCATCGGAGAACTTGCCGCCGGGGTTGCCCATGAACTGAACCAGCCCCTGATGGTTATTCGCGGGCAGGCTCAGATATTGCTCAAGGGCCAGGATACCGATTCGGAAATATTTGAAGAGTTGAACAGCATTGAAAGAAATACAAAACGGGTCATGCGGATCATCGGTCATTTGGGAACGTTTTCACGCCAAAGCCAATCTGATTTTCAAACAGTGGACATCAATCGCATGATAGAAGAATCCTTCCTTCTGATCGAAGAACAGCTCCGGCTGAGCCGCATCGACGTGGTTAAAAATTATCTTGAAAATCTTCCGGCTGTTTACGGCGATACCAACCAATTGGAGCAGGTATTATTAAACCTGTTCACCAACGCACGGGATGCCATCGAAAAACGACGGTCTTCGGGCCAGGAATCTTCCGATCAGATAAAAGACGAGATTAGGGTTGAAACACGAACCGATGCAACCGATCCGGAACGGGTCGAAATATGGGTTCAGGATACCGGGGGCGGTGTGTCTTCAGATGTTTTGAGTAAAATATTCGACCCCTTTTTCACCACCAAAGAGGTGGGGAAAGGGACCGGCCTGGGGCTTTCCATCAGCTACGGAATCATCAAAGCCCACAGGGGAGATATCGAAGTCACAGACACCGATACCGGAGGAACCACATTCTGTATACGGCTGCCCAGGCACAACACCAAAGATGTGTAAATTCTGCCCCCTATTGAACACGGTTTCAACAGGGCAAACGCATTTGGGTCATCATGACGGGATGACGATGTGGCAGACGGGGTGTCCGATTTTGGAATCGGGAAACTGTTTGAAGATCCTTAGGGGGCGATCAAAGATTATCCTGAATTGGTTTACCACGAGGGTTTCAGCCGCGTGCGGTCGGGTTTTGACAATGTTTTGTAAAAGAGGCATAATTTTGTTATTGAATATCGAAGCAGAAAGGACTCGGTGTGGGACTGGCGACCAGTCAAGGAATTGTTGTTGAACAAAACGGAAGTAACACAGGAGAAAATCACCCCCCGGGACCCAGCATTTTTTTGATGACACGACCGGTTGATCGACACATCCAAAAAAGGGGACATGCGGTGAGAACATATCATATTCTGTTGGTGGATGATGATCCGTTAATACTGAAAACCATCGGGCATGCCCTGAAATCGGAAGGGTATACGGTTACCACCGCAATAAGCGGTGAGGCGGCCATCGAATATTTCGAAACCACAAGCTTCGATCTCCTCATTACCGATCTTGTCATGGGATCCGTAAACGGTATCGACGTATTGAAAAAAGCCAAGGAGACCCTGACGGATATCGCCGCTATCATCCTGACCGGATACGGAGATATTTCAACCGCCATCGAAGCCCTGCGGTCGGATGCTGACGATTACCTGAACAAACCCTGCGGAGCGGAAGAGATCTTATTCAAGGTCTCGAGCTGTATCGAAAAATTGGAATCCAAAAGAACGCTTAAATTATATGAAAATATTTTACCGGTCTGTTCGGTATGCAAGAAAATCCGGGATGACACGGGCAAAAAACCGGGATCCGGCGAATGGGTGAGCCCGGAAACATTTCTGGTAAATCGGGCGGGTATCGACCCCTCCCATACCTGTTGTCCGGAATGTGAGGGGTTTTCCTTTAGAACCTTTTACCCCGAGGAAACCGATACGCGTTAGCTATCGAAAAATTTACACCACCGGTTCAAACGATGACCGGTTGTTTTGCCGCCATTGCAATCAGGAGATCCGGCATTTTCTCACCGGCCGCAGGAACCCTATGCATCGCCAATAAAAGATAACAGGGAAACAACCCGCCCCAATATCACCCGAAAATTCATTTGGCCTGTTCGACCCGTTTGTTTCCTGCATTCCCGTTTCTCCTGTATCGGTTTAAAATTTTTGAACGTCCTTTCCCATATATGGGATGGATTTTAATATGTATGACATGGTTTGAAAAATCCAGGGACCTTGACTTTAATCCTCCATTTATATAGAGACAATCGGGTTAAGGTATAGATCCGGATCTCCGGATACACCAGGGAAAACAAAAAAGAGGAGGTAGATAAATTGCCGGCCGACATCATCATGCCCAAATGGGGCCATACCATGGAAGAGGGAAAGATCACGCGTTGGCTTAAAAACGAGGGGGATCCAGTCGAAAAGGGTGAGGAGCTGTTTGAGGTTGAAACGGAAAAAATCACCAACATTGTCGAAGCGACTGCGGGGGGGGTTCTGTTTCAAATATTGGTTCCGGCCGGAGAGGCTGCAGCCGTGAGTGCTGTGGTCGCTATTGTCGCCGAATCGGGTGAAAACCTGGAACGCTCCGAACCGGACCGTAAACCCCGGGCAGAAGCAGAGGCGGATGAGAAGCCATCCGAAAAACCCGCTGCCCCGGAACCGGAGCCCGCATCCAAAAAATTTGTCCGGGCGACACCGGCGGCACGCCGTATGGCCAGAGAAATCGGCATCGGCCTTGAACAGATCCAAGGGACCGGACCCCAGGGGAGGGTGACTGAAAAAGATGTCGCCGGGCATCGGGAAACTGCCGGGAAAGCGCCCAAAATCACACCCCTTGCAGCTGAAATGGCACGCCAGGCCGGCCTCGAACTATCTGAGATCACCGGTAGCGGAGACGCCGGGAAAATCGTTACCGAAGATGTGGAGCGGGCCCTGGCAAAGAGGGCGGCAGCGCCCTTGGCGTCCATACCGTATAGCGGCATGCGGAAATCCATCGGTGACAATATGCATGCCAGCCTCGTAAACACCGCTCAGTTGACCGCATTTACTGAAATCGATGTTACAGAGATGGTCATGTTCAGGGACCTGCTTCGGAAAGAGTATAAAAACGACGACAATATCAGAACCTCCTTTAACGATATATTTATCCTCGCCGCCTCCCGTGCCCTGAAACGATTTCCCATCATAAATTCCACCCTGGTGGGGGATGAAATCCTGCTTCATGATTCAGTTAACATGGGGATTGCCGTGGCCGTACCGGATGGGCTGATTGTTCCGGTTTTGAAAGAAGCCGATAAGAAGGGATTGCTCCAGATTGCCGAAGAATCCCGGGAACTGGTCCGAAAGGCAAGAGCGGGACGCCTTTCAGTGGATGAAGTCACCGGAGGAACATTTACCATCACCAACCTGAGCATGTTTCCGGTGGATGGGTTCACCCCCATATTGAGACCCCCTGAAACAGGCATTCTCGGACTCTGCCGGGTGCAGAAGAAACCGGCCGTCCACAATGACGAAATCGCCATCCGCTCCATGATGACCGTATCCCTTACCTGGGATCATCGAGTGGTGGACGGCGCTCCGGCCAGTGAATTTTTGAGCACCCTCGGCCGGTACCTGGAACAACCCACGCTGATCATGACATAACGAGAGGTGTTTTAATGTTTGATATCATAGTAATCGGAGGCGGACCCGGAGGGTATGCGGCAGCCATCCGGGCATCCCAACTGGGCGGTACGGTAGCACTGGTGGAATCGGATCGAATCGGTGGGACCTGCGTCAACCGTGGATGTATCCCCAGTAAAATCTGGCTCAGCGGGGCAGAACTGCTCCATCAGATCAAAAAGGCAGACGCCTTCGGTATCGATGTCACCGTAAACGGGACCAACCTGAAAACTGTCTGCGAGCGGACCGCGGGTGTGACCGGTGATATCCGCATGGGTATGGAAGGTATTCTGGGCAGCAACCGGGTAAAATTGATCAAAGGCCGCGCCGTGGTGAAAACCCCCAGGATGATCGATGTGGACGGCACCGCTTATGATGCCAAAAAATTTATTGTCGCCACCGGCAGCCGCTTGACTCTTTCCGATATCCCGGGTGCCGAATCGGTTGCAATCACCACCAACCAGATCTTTGAAATGGAAACCCTTCCGGAATCGGTGCTTATTTTGGGCGGAGGACCTATTGAAACGGAAATGGCGACCCTGTTGACACGCTTCGGGTGCCGGGTTGCAATCGCCACCGAGGATGCCCGAATCCTGCCCGAGGAAGACCGGGACACCAGTCAACGGGTGGGCCAGGTACTGCGCGCAGAGGGGATTGAAATCATTTCCGGCTGCAAATTCGTATCCATTGCAAAAGACGGCCGAAACAGCATCTGCCGGCTGTCCGAACCGGATGACCGGACGGTTGAGGCCGAGGCGATCCTGATCGGTAAGCGCAGGCCGAACACCGCCCATATGGGACTTGAAGCGGTCGGTGTCGAGATCGATGAAAACGGAAGCATCCGGATTGACGAACGCCTTCAGACGAATATCAGCGGTATATACGCAATCGGAGACGCAACCGGCGGCTGGATGCTCAGTCATGCCGCCTCGGCCATGGGTATCGTGGCGGCTGAAAATGCCATGGGCAAAGCAGCCGTCTTCAACGCGGACCGGATCCCGCGCGGGATATGGACATCTCCGGAGGTCGGTACCGTGGGGCTTTCAGAAGAGGCGGCCGAAGCAAGCGGGTATGATATCGAAGTCGGGGATTTTCCGTATTCCATAAATGGACTTGCTTTGGCCCAGGACCAACTCTCCGGGGCGGTCAAGATTATTTCGGATTCCCGATACGGCAGGATACTCGGAGTTCATGTGGTGGGGGCTCGGGCCACGGAGATTATCGGCGAGGCCGTTCTGGCCATGGAACTGGAGGCCACCGTCAAGGAGTTTTCAAGAAGTCTGCGGGTACATCCCACATTCTCCGAGACAATGGTTGAAGCTGCACGGGATGCGGCAGACTGGGCGCTTTATGTTCCGGCCAATCGGTAAACCCGCCAATTCAGAGGATCGGCCGGGTCATGGGGGAATGTTGCAGCAGGAAACCCCAAACGATTTTCTTGAAATAGCCGACTGGGGCCGGGTGCCCTATGATACGGCATTGACCCGTCAAAATGCCATGGTTTGTGACCGGATAGACGGTACGGCGCCGGATCGGCTGATCCTGGTGGAGCATCCGCCGGTGGTGACCCTGGGCCGGAGTAGCGGAAAAGCGGATCTTTGCATCAGCGAAAAGGACTACCGGGAAAAGGGAATCACCCTGGCGGAAGTGGATCGGGGTGGGAAAGCTACCTATCACGGGCCCGGTCAGATGGTCGCCTATCCCATTTTAAAACTGAAACATCGGGATCTGCATCGGTTTGTCCGACAGCTGCTGACGGTGGTCTCCAGGGTGCTAAACGCCTACGGGCTGGAACCGGAACTAAAAACCGGAAACCCGGGCCTATGGGTCGATTCGGCTAAAATTGCCAGTATCGGTATGGCCGTTCGGAAATGGGTGACCTACCACGGGATCTCATTGAACGTAAATATGGATCTCACCCCGTTTCAATGGATCGTGCCGTGCGGGCATCCGGATGAAAATATCACCTCCATAAAACAGCTCCTGGGCCGATCTGTCGATATGGAGACCGTTAAACAGCGATTTATCGAAGCGTTTATAAATACCTTTGAATACAACCCTGCATCGGTGTTGCATCCGATGGATAATGAAGTGCCTAAAATTAAAAGTGCCTAAAATGCCTAAAGTTAAGGATAATCATCATTTTATAATTGACAGAATTCCACAATTTTAGCTCACTTTACACTTTAGCTCACTTCAAACTTATTCGAGCGGCCCGAAGCTTTGAGACAAAGAAATCATAGCGTGTTCCTGTTTGGTCCCGGCTTGCCCGGGTTGAGACAGTGGAATAAAATCTATACTAGGAGGGTTTAACATGTCGATCCCCAAAAAGAAGATGATTCAGATGTACACCACCATGGTGAAGATCCGGATGTTTGAAACAAAACTCTCGGAGCTTTTCGCCGCAAACAAGATACCGGGTGTGGTCCATCTGTATATCGGCGAGGAGGCAGTGGCTTCGGGCGTGTGTGCCATGCTCAATAATGCCGATTATATCACCAGCACCCACCGCGGCCACGGCCACCTGCTTGCCAAGGGTGGAGAGATCAAATATATGCTGGCCGAAATGTTCGGCAAAAAAACCGGTTACTGCAAAGGCAAGGGCGGATCCATGCATATTGCGGATATCGACCTGGGCATCCTGGGGGCAAACGGTATTGTCGGTGGTGGTCCGCCCCTGGCCACCGGCGCGGCATTGGCTGCACAATACCGGGGTTCGGATAACGTGGCGGTCTGTTTTTTCGGCGATGGTGCCTCCAACCAGGGTACCACCCATGAAGCCATGAACCTTGCAGCCTGCTGGAAACTGCCGGTGATATTTGTAAACGAAAACAACATGTACGGGCTGTCCGCATGCACCCTGGACACCATGTGTATTGCAGATGTCGCAGACCGCGCCTCGGCATACGGCATACCGGGCGTGGTGGTGGATGGAAACGATGTCACCGCCGTTTACGAGGCAGCCGAGGCAGCTGTAACCCGGGCCCGAAAGGGCCGGGGCCCTACCCTGCTCGAATGCAAGACCTACCGACACCGGGGCCATACCGAGGGAGATCCCGGCACGGCTTATCGGAGCAAAGAAGAGATTGCAGCCTGGAAAAAGAAAGATCCCGTTCCGCGGTTCGAGAAAAAACTGATAAAGCAAAAAGTCATGACCCGGAAAAAGATGGATGCCATAAAACAGGCCATCGCCGCCGAGCTTGAAGAGGGGATCCGGTTTGCAGAAGAGAGCCCGTACCCGGGACATAGCGATGTGACCACGGATGTGTATACGGACTGACATCTTCACACTCTCGGCAATAACCGACCCTGCAGCCCCGATGAGCGGGATGCTTCGCTTCGCTGCGACAAGCTACGGGGTATTTAACGGAAATTATCATGACGCCTCCGGCGGAATAAACCGTGTATGGACAACCCAATAAAAAATAATATCTATAAAGGGAGAACAATTTCATGCCAACCATGAATTATTTAGAGGCGATCCGAGATGCCTTGCGGCTTGAGATGGAAAGAGATCCGAATGTTTACATTATCGGCGAAGATGTGGGCAGATACGGCAATGTATTCGGTGTTACCAAGGGTTTGATCGACCAGTTCGGCGAAAAACGGGTCCGTGACACCCCGATTACCGAAAGCGCCATTGTCGGCACCGCGGTCGGGTCTGCAGCGTGCGGTCTCCGTCCGGTGGCAGAAATTATGTATATCGACTTTATCGGTGTCGCCCTGGACCAGCTCTACAACCAGGCGGCCAAAATGCGGTACATGTTCGGCGGCAAGATAAAGATTCCCATGGTCCTGAGAAGTGCCTGCGGTGCCGGCAGAGGCGGGGCGGCCCAGCATTCCCAGTCACTGGAATCCTGGTTTATGCATGTCCCCGGACTAAAGGTGGTCATGCCCAGCACACCGGCAGATGTCAAGGGCCTGCTGATCTCATCCATTCGGGACGACAACCCGGTCGTCTTTCTCGAGCACAAACTGCTCTACAACACCAAGGGAGAAGTCCCCGAAGGCGATTATACCATCCCGCTTGGAAAGGGCGATATCAAAAGACCCGGGGAAGACGTCACCATTGTGGCAACCGCCCGGATGGTTCAACACGCGTTGAGTGCGGCTGAAAAACTCTCAGATGAAGGCATCAGCGCCGAGATCGTGGATCCCCGGACCCTGTCGCCGCTGGATGAGGATATCATTCTGGAATCGGTCAAGAAAACACACCGGCTGGTCATCGTCCACGAAGAGGTTAAGTTTGCAGGCTCCGGTGCGGAGATCGCAGCCATGGTCGCCGAAAAAGCCTTTGATTATCTGGATGGACCCATTTTAAGGGTCGCAGCGCCTTTCAGCCCGGTTCCGTTTTCGCCGACCCTTGAGGAAAAATTTATCCCCAATGAGCAGAATATCCTTGAAGCCGTCAAAAAAGTACTTCTCGGATAGCGGCGGATAAGCTTATGACATGTGTCGGTATTATCGCCAATCCGGCGTCGGGAAAAGACATACGCCGCCTGGTCGCCTTCGGCAGTACGTTTGACAACGAAGAAAAGGTCCGCATCGTCCGGCGGGTGCTTTTGGGTCTGGCAGCCGTCGGGATAGACCGTGTCGTCTTTATGCCGGACACCTACGGCATTGTCAGACGGGCCCTGGACCAGATCGAACTGCAAACGGCCGTGACCCCCACATCCTTTCCCATAGAGGGAAGCCAGGAAGACTCGACCCGGGCCGCCCGGGAAATGGCCCAAAAGAAAGCCGGCTGTATCGTGACACTGGGCGGCGACGGCACAAACCGGGCGGTTGCCAAAGGGTCTGGCAGGGTTCCCATTATGCCCATCTCCACCGGCACCAACAATGTTTTTCCCGCCATGGTCGAAGGGACCCTGGCCGGACTTTCCGCAGGGCTCATCGCCGCAGGGCGGATCTCGCTGAAAGACGGTACGTATCGGTCCACCCGCCTGGAAGTCATTCTGGATGGAAAGGTCGCGGACACAGCCCTGGTCGATGCGGCCGTCTATGACGATCTGTTTGTGGGATCCCGCGCGATCTGGGACATGGAGAAAGTCCGCCAGATATTTTTGAACCGGGCAGAACCCGCCAGCATCGGCATCTCCGCCATCGGGGGGCTGCTTCACCCGGTGGCTGCAGCAGCGCCGGAAGGTTTATATCTCGAACTGGGACCATCGGATCTGGATGTGATCTGTCCGGTGGCCCCCGGCATGGTTCAAAAGATATCGGTAAAGAAAAAGATGTCCATGACGCCCCGCAAGCCGATAAAAATAAAACTTACACCCTCTGTTCTGGCGCTGGACGGCGAGCGGGAACTGGAAATAGAAAAACATCAGGCAGCCTTCGTACGCCTCGCTCTCAAGGGCCCGGTGGTGGTGGATGTGGCAAAGACCATGACGGCAGCCGTCAACAAAAAGATCTTTTCAGACAAAAAAATGCTCAAAAAAATCGGGTATTGATATGGGTCGTTCTTCTAATAGATAGCCGTAGAAAAGGATCCAAGGATTCCACTTGGCTCCTCGACCCCTTGGCACCTGGAATCCTCATAATCGCTCCAACTCTTTTGGAGATGATCCTTTAAGCTGAAAGCTGATAGCTATCTATTTCTTTTTCCCCTTTTTGACAATCAAAACAACGTCTTCGCCGCGAACCGGCGTGCCGTCAAACAGCGTGCCGGTCAACTTCAGCAGCCGGCGTTCGCCGTCATTGACGTCACCCAGTATATTCACAAGGGCCCGGGTTCTGAATTTAAGAACCAGGTCCGGGAAACCGTCGGGTTCTTCGGCATCACCGCATGTCGCTTCATCCGAAACCGGATAGGCCGGTCCGGTGACATCTTCGATGGATGAACGCACCGGGCTGACCCCTTCAAGACGTATGGACGCAGGATCCAGATCGGTAACGTAAAAATCGTCCGTGCCGAGCACGGCTACCGGTACAACGCCTCTTGACTTGACGTTCAGCCGGTTCGGACAACCGCCCGGTTTGATGTCCACCGAAACAGCGCCGTCAAACTCAAGTTCCGGCAGCGGCGGCTCATCGATGGTTATTTTAAAAACGCCCCGTACGCATCGGGTGTAGATGGTTTTCGCATAATCGATGGGATCGATGGAGAACCGTGCATCCACCAGACCGTTACCGGTATTGGCCGTCCAGGCATATGATGCATCACGGGCCTTTAGCGTATGCGACCAATATTCTCCGGTTGACGAATCAAAAATATCCGGGCCGTCTCCCGTATAGTCGATAAGGGTCTGGAGTTCTTCGATTTTGGGCAGCCGCCAGCCGTCGTCCGGATCCGGATCCAGATCCTCACAATATTTAACGGCCGCGTCCCAGTTGTGTCCCGGGCCGCCATGGACGCGCTGCCAGGACAGATTGGTGGTGGGATCCAGGGCCACCTCCGCATTTTTCGGAATCAACCGCTCAGACGGATTTTCGGACCAGTTCGGACCGCCCCGGACACAGCGTACATAATGGGATTCGCCGATGCCGAGCGGCATGACGGTTCCTGAAAAAAAAGATACAATCCAGGCCTGATCCGGATTGCCAGGAGGACCGGTGTCGTCTGTCCAGTAATAAGACGGGCGGGCGTAAAACATCTCGATGGCCGCCGGATTCACCAGCTGATAATCCACCAGGGTTCTCAGTTCATCGACCCGGGGCATCCGCCAATCATCAAAACCGCCCAGTTCAAGCGTTTCACACAGCTGACAGCCATTCTCCCATGTGGCTTTGCTGTCACTCTGCTGCCACACAAGCTCCGTAGCAGCATCTGAAATAGTGCCGTCCCCGTTGTCTTCAAACGGGCCGTAAGCAGCATCCGATAGCCCCCTGCCGAACAGAAAGATCATTGCGGCGGTTGCAAAGAGAATGACAAAGCGTTTTGTATTCGATTTCAACATCACATCACCCTTTCCTGGAACTGTCTAAATAAATGAAATATTCGACCCGCCCCTACCCGGGCAGCCAGCCGGGATATGGGCGAAAGTCCTCGGAATAAGACAGGGTAGAAGGGAAAGGATGATGTTCAACATCTCTCTGCCTGACCTTCAAGCCGTTTCGGATCACGCCTTTTCAAGATGCTGATCCGCTCGGCAACCCCGCTGCCCTATCTCAATCCTTAACCGAAACTTAGGCCGGTAGCTTTGCGCCCCGCCCTTTCCAGACGGTTTGCCTTTTGCAAGCGAAATAACGCGCAGATAAAGCAACCTGACGGCCGCCTTTCCAACGCAACAGGACTATATAGGGTTATCGGCAAAAATATAGAATACTTTAGACTTTTTTTACCGGCATGCTATCTTTTTGCGGCAGATCCGGTTTTTGGATTCACAAAAGGGCAAAACAGAGTTGCAGAATCTGGTGGAGCCGGATAAGATCTATATCGTTGGTGATGCAATGATACGGGAGGTTTAAATGATACCGCTTAAAGAGTGGGAAGAGATCATCGAAGGCAACCGCTATTCGACCCGGACATCGGTTTTAATCGCCAGAGGTGTGGACATGCCCAAAAGCGGCCATGAAGAGGTCGACTGGAATATTTTTTTATATCGCACACCGGACAATCGCTACTTCAGAGTCAATCTGATCCCCTCGGGCAGCAGGAGTCACGTCCTGGAACCGGTCGGGGCCATTGAGGCGCTCAACCTTTTCGGCACCCTGGCGGACCGATGCGTCGATCTTGAGGACGCCTTTCCCGCCAAGAACCAAGACTCGGAATGACCAGCGCCTACCCGATGGCCACGGACTCACCCGCAGGCGGTGCTGACACTTTTACCTGTGGGGCCTTTTCCTGACATTCCCGGATGAATTCGTCAGCAGTTTCCGCGATAATGGGAAACGATGCATAATGAATCGGCATGGCCATCTTTGGCGCCAGCAGTTTAACCGCCTCACCTGCCTGACGGGCATCCATGGTAAAAACCCCGCCCACAGGAACCAGTGCCACGTCAATGGGGTAGAGGCTTCCGAAAAGGGACATGTCTGAAAATACGCAGGTATCACCGGCATGATAAACCGTGGTCCCGTCCGAGGCGATGGCGATATTTCCCAGCGCGCATGCGGTATCCGAAGCATGAAAGGCGGGTATGGATACAACATTCACCCAGTCGAGTGCAACGCCGCCGCCCACCATATAGCCGGAACCGAAGTTGACGATCTGATCCGCGCTGAAACCCTCTTCCTGCAGCCGGCGCATGGTCTGGGCAGGCCCGCCGAGGAGGGCGCCGGTTTTGTTGCAGATCGAAACGGCCGATCCGATATGATCAAAATGATCGTGGCTCACAAGTACCAGGTCCGCCCGTTCGATGTCTTCGATTCCCATGGGGCACCCGGGATTTCCATCGTCCTTTGTCCATGGATCGAACAGGATCACCTTTCCGTCTGCCGTGGTAAATTCAACAAATGCATGTCCCAACCATCGAATGTTTCCAGCCATAATGCCTCCTTTTTGATTATGGGAATGAAAAGTTTGAAGTGCCTAAAGGTAAAGTTTGAAGTGCCCAAAAATGAAGTTTGAAGTGCCTAAAATTTAAAGTGCCTAAAATTAAGGACTTTTATCAATTATATAAATGATCGCGCTGTCGGCGCCCCTCAATTTTAGCGCACTTTAGGCACTTCACATTTCAAACTTTAAAAACCATATTATAGGGTAGTTACACTGAAAATACCATATTTACGGACCCGCCCCTACGCCCCTCTGACCGCCTGGGCGATCAGATCGCCCATCATATCGGTGGAAATTTTTTTCGTTCCGGAGCTGTAAATGTCCGCCGTCCGGTATCCGTCCCCGAGCACTGCCTCTACAGCCTTTTCAATTAAAAGCGCTGCTTCGGCATGGCCGAAGGAGTACTCGATCATCATCTTTGCCGACAGTATGGAACCGATGGGGTTTGCAATCTTTTGCCCGGCGATATCCGGGGCCGACCCATGGATCGGTTCGTAAAGCCCGAATGCCCCGGCACCGAGACTGGCCGACGGCATCATACCCAGGGACCCGTGGTAGCAGGCCGTAAGATCACTGAGAATGTCTCCAAAGAGATTGCCCGTAACCACGACATCGAAACGCCGGGGATTCAGAACCAGCTGCAGGGCCGCATTGTCTGCATACAGATGCTCAAGCGTTACATCCGGATAAGCTTCTGCCACCCTTTCCACGGTGGATCGCCACAGAATGGAACTCTCCATGACATTATGTTTGTCTACGGAAGTAATATGCTTGCGCCGTTTACGCGCAAGCTCAAACGAAAACCGCGCGACCCTTTCGACCTCGCTTTCGGTATAGCTGAGGGTGTTGAATCCTCTTTTCTGTCCGTCTTTACGGGAAATGCCGCGGGGTTCCCCGAAATAGAGCCCTCCGCATTGCTCCCGGACCACCATCACATCGGCGCCGTCCAGTATTTCCGGCTTGATGGGTGAATGCTCGATCAGACACGGATACGGTTTTGCCGGTCTTAGATTGGCAAAAAGCTCAAACTTTTCCCGAAGCAGCTGAATACCCCGGGAGGGTGTTATCGCATCGTTAATATTTTCCCAAGGCTCATTATCCCACTTGGGTCCTCCCACCGATCCGAAAAGAATCGATTCGCTCTCCTTGCACCCGGCCAAAGTCGCTTCAGGCATGGGAACCCCGAATTCATCGATGGCGATGCCGCCGGCTAAAAAATGCTTGAATTGAAATGTAATTCCGGAGACATCCCCCACAGCCTTTAAAACCTTTACAGCCTCATCCGTTATTTCGGGCCCGAGGCCGTCTCCGGGTATTACGGCAATCTTATGTTTCATATCCGTTCCTTTCTGACAAACTACCCCGCAGCAAGCTACGGGGTATTAAATGGAAGTTATCTTAACGCCTCAAGAGGCGGGTAATTAAACCCTTGTCCGCCTTTGGCGGATTAAATTTGGGTTGAGCGGTTCAACCTGGGACGAGCCCAACCGAGTCGAGCTCAACAGTCACAACCCTTTAACCCTGAACCCTGAACCCTGAACCCTGAACCAAATTAGGTTAATAAAGGACAAGGTGTCAAACATAATCCTTTCTCAAAACCTTTTTGTCCATCTTACCCACACTGGTCTTAGGAATGGCGTTTAAGAAAACGACTTTTTCCGGGAGGCCGTATTTTGGGATCACACCCTTTTCAACAAATTGCATAAAAAAGGCTTTGATATCCCCGGCGCCGATTCGACCCTGATATTCCGGATTCAAAACCACGGCAACCAGCGGTCTCTCTCCCCATTTTTCATCCGGAATGCCGATAACAGCCGCCTCGCTGACGGCCTCGTGCCGGGAAGCAATATCCTCAAGCTGCAGGGATGAGATCCACTCCCCACCGGTCTTAATAATATCTTTCATCCGGTCTGTAATCTTAAGATACCCTTCCGGGTCGATAAAACCCATATCCCCGGTGTGAAGCCAGCCGTCCCGCCAGAGTTCTTCCGAGCGCTCCGGATCGTCGATATACCCCTGGGTGAGCCAGGGCGCACGGACAATGATTTCCCCAACGGTCTTTCCATCGTGGGGTAAACGGTTTCCGTCCATGTCGACAATTTCCAGACTCACATCCGGGATGGGCAGCCCGGTCCGGCACCGGACGTCAAGCTGTTTTTCCATGTCCCATTCCAGCATATGGGGTTTGAGGTTGGCGATGGTCAGCACCGGGCAGGTTTCAGACATACCATAGGCTGCATTGACATTGATGCCGAGATCGAGACCGGCCCTGCAAAGCTGTCTGGGAAGCGCGGCCCCGCCGATAATCACCTTCCAGCCGGACAGATCGACATCCTGTATCGCCGGGCTGTTTAGGAGCATGAACAGGATGGTCGGCACGCAATGGGAAAAGGTGACCCCCTCTTCTGCAATGAGCCTCAGCAGTTTACCCGGCTCGTACCGGCCGGGATAGACCTGTTTGCTTCCCATCAGGGTCATCACATAGGGAATTCCCCAGGCGTGGACATGAAACATGGGTGTCAGCGGCATATACACATCCCGGGGGGTGATCGTGGCATGGAGGTTGGTTACACAGAGAGCCGCCATGGTCGCGTAGGTGTGAAGCACGAGCTGCCGGTGGCTGAAACAGACCCCTTTGGGAAGACCGGTGGTCCCTGTGGTGTAGAAGGTGGTGGCCATGGCATTTTCATCAAAGTCCGAAAAATCAAACGCCGCACCGCCCCGTGACAGCAGATCCTCGAATTCACCGTCGATCTTTAAGTCGGTCCCGGGAAGTGTTTCTTCATCGGTGAGCAGAACAATCTTTTTGGCCGTCTCGAGCCGATCCTCTATTGCCGTCAGCATGGGAAGAAATGCCGTGTTGACCAGGATGACGTCATCCCTTGCGTGATTGATCGTGTATAACAGCTGCTCCTGTGAAAGACGAATATTGACGGTATGCAACACGGCACCCATCATGGGTACGGCAAAAAAACACTCCAGATACCGGTGACTATCCCAGTCCATAACGGCAACGGTGTCTCCCTGTTTCACACCGAGGGCTGCGAGCGCATTGGCCAGCCGGGTGACCCGTTGGGAAAAGATACGATAAGTATACCGCTTCTTGTCGCTGTATACGATTTCCTGATCCGGCGCATAGGCCAGCGGCGGAATGAGCAGATTCTTTATCAAAAGCGGGTATGAATACGCAGATGGAGTTTGCGTAATGGTTCTGATGGCCATTTTCACCTCCTTAAGGTTTCAGGTGTCAGTGTTCAGCACCGCCCCTGGCTTGAAACACGGCCAGTTTGATCAAAAAAGAACGATTCAGTCTTTTATAGTTGTTTTTTCATTCATGAATGTAGAATGAAACAGGCTAATTAAGAATTTAAAATTAAAAACTCAAAATTCATGCACCCGCGTTATAGGGTTGCTGTTCACGGTAAAGGTGGATATACCATCCAGTATCCTTAACCGATGAAAAACACTCTATCAAGATCAAATCCAGACCTTGTAAATAAGGAGGGGGGTGTGGCAGCACGATTTTTCAGCCAAAGAAATCTGACCTTTCTGTTGTATGAAGTTTTTGATGCGGAAGCGCTGACCGGATACCGATACTACCGGACGCATCACCGGAAAACCTTCGACATGGTTATAAAGGCCGCGTCAAAGCTTGCAAAGAATCTACTCTACCCGATTTTTACCGAAATGGACCGAACCCCCCCGGAATGGGTTGACGGGACGGTGAATGTTCATCCGTCGGTTTCGAAAATCCTCAAGGAGTTCGGCAACGGTGGATGGATCACCAGCAGGGTGCCCTTTGATCGGGACGGGGAACAGCTTCCCCACCTCATTGCCGATACATGCGACTTTATCTTCCAGGCCGCAAACTACTCCGCCCACGTATACCCCGTGCTTTCAACCGGGGCTGCGCATCTAATCGAATCCTTCGGAGATCCGGATCTGCGCGCGGCATACGTGCCCCACATGTATGCCGGCAAATGGCAGGGGACCATGGCGCTCACCGAGCCGGAAGCCGGTTCCTCGCTTTCCGATATCGCCGCCACTGCCGAACCCACGGACCGGGATCACTATCTGATAAAGGGCCAGAAGGTATTCATATCGGCAGGAGATCACGACGGTGCAGAGAATGTGGTTCACCTGCTGCTGGCAAAAATAAAGGGGGCTCCCGCTGGGGTTAAGGGGATTTCCCTTTTCGTTGTCCCGAAAAAACGGAAAGATACCAACGGCAACCTGGTCCCAAACGATGTCAGCACATCCGGCATCTATCACAAGCTCGGGTACAAGGGGTGCCCGATTGTTCAACTGAGCCTGGGAGATGCGGACGACTGCCGCGGTCAACTGGTGGGCAGCCCCCATCAGGGACTTCGATACATGTTCCAGATGATGAACGAATTTAGAATCGGTGTGGGCCTGGGAGCCACGGCCATGGCCACCGCCGCCTATTATGCCGCCCTTGATTATGCAAAAGAGCGGCAGCAGGGACGAAAGCCTTCCCAAAAAGATCCGGCACTGCCGCCGGTACCCATCATCGAGCATGCGGACATCAAACGGATGCTTCTTTTTCAGCAGGCAGTGACCGAGGGGTCCTTGTCCCTGCTGATGCAGTGCAGCAGATATGTCGACCTGATAAAAGCCGGCGACAGAGAAGAGAAGTACCGGCTCCTTCTCGAAATCCTGACACCGGTGGCAAAAAGCTATCCTTCGGAAATGGCGGTTCACGCAATCAGCCAGGGGCTGCAGATATTCGGGGGCTCAGGATACTGTGATGATTACCCGCTGGAGCAGTATTACCGGGATGCCCGGATTCATCCCATCCACGAGGGGACCACCGGCATCCAGGCCATGGATCTTCTGGGCCGGAAAGTCGTCATGGAAAACGGCAGGGCGCTTGAATGCTTTGTCGACGAAGTCAACGCCGCCATTTCAGCGGCAGAAAAATTTGTCCCGCTGCAGCCGTTTGCCCGGCAGTTATCTCAAACCCTGAAGACACTGGACCGCGTTACCCGTCACCTGGCCGCCCTGGCCCGGGAAAAGGGTGCTGAATGCTATCTTGCCGACGCAACACTCTATCTGGAGTTTTTCGGAATTGCTGCCGTCGGCTGGCAGTGGCTTCTCCAGGGGGTTGCCGTTCAGCAGGCCGCTGAAAAAGAAAACGCACCGGCGGATGAAAATTTTTACCTCGGCAAGATGTTTGCGATAGGGTATTTTTATCGATACGAGATACCGAAAACAGCAGCACTTGCACAAACCCTGACAGACCCTGACACCCTTACCGTGGACATGAAAAGCGAACTTTTCAACTGAACTTAAGCCAATACCTTATTCTTAATTCTTGATTCTGACTCCTGGATATTTTTTCGGACTGATTCCCCCAACCGCCCTCGATTATTTGGACCTCCTTGCCGATCCCGTATTTGTGTTTTATTTTAAAAGTGATCTATTCAGAAGAAATCGCGAACCGACTGAATTTAATAACATATCGCTTAAAAAACACCGTTCCTGGCAACGGCAAAGGGGGACCCTATGAAAAATCATCCGAAAAAAATCGGTTTATACACCCTGGTTCTACTGGTTTCGATACTCTTGGTGATGCCGGCGGTTGCAGAAGATACCTATAAGGTGGATACCGCCCATACCTACATACTTTTTAAAGTAAAACACCTGGGTATCGGCTACTCCTACGGCCGATTCAACAACCCCGTGGGCACCTTTACCTTTGACGAGGCCAAAAACAACATCGGTGTTATCGATATACGGATCCTGGCCAAAGATGTCGATACCGATGTGGAAAAAAGAGACAACCATCTCAGGAGCCCTGATTTTTTCGACGCAAAAAAACACCCCCTTATCTCTTTTAAAAGCACCTCGGTTAAAAAAACCGGCCAGGGAACCTATGAAATCTCCGGAAATGTGACCCTTTTGGGAAAAACCCAGACCGTAAAGGCAGAGGCGGTCCAGACCGGTGCGGGCAAGGATCCCTGGGGGAAATACCGGCGAGGGTATGAAGCCCGGTTTACCCTCAAACGGAGTGAGTTCGGAATGGAGTTTATGCTGGGCGGGGTAAGCGACAAGGTGGAACTCACCATAAGCGTCGAGGGGGTCAGACAGTAATCGCCAGACATCCGGCCTCACCGCTTCGCCATGAGGAGACGGCATATGCAAAACCGATCTTTTATCAGAACGGCCCTTACAATGACGGTGCTGTTCGGCCTCCTTTCTGGGTTATTCGAGCCTTCGGACAGCCTTGGGAAAACACCTGAAACCGAGCAGTTGATCGTTTTTTTGCAGGGAAACAGACCGGTCGGTACGGCATTTCAAAGGGATTGGCTGCCACAAATACGCAGGCTGGCAGAACAGCTGGGTGTTTCCGTGCATATTGTCGATACAGGGAAAGGCTCGCCAAAAGAGATCGGAATAACCCCCCTGATCGTGTACCAGAACCACCGGGGCCGATCCATTTATCAGGGCCGCACCTCAACACCGGCCCGTATCCGAAATTTTATCAGAACCTCCCGGTTTATCCCCCAGGGTGTCCTCCCCAACAGGAGAAAAAACATCCCCGTCTGGGAAACAGGGCGCACCCGGATATGGGCTCCGTTGAAGGTCACAGCGCTGGCCGGATCGGTACCGGATGACTTCGACCATTATGCCTTTGAAGCGGAAACCCGCCACAGCATTGTCTCAGGATTCGAAAAATTCAAACTCCGGAAACAGATCAGTCTGGGCCGTTCGGACAGGGGCTTTTACATGGATTTTTACCCTTTCCGGTCCCCGGACGATACCCTGTATGTCTCGGTAGCACTCTTTTCACAGTTTCACTGCAAAGCGCCCGTATTTGAAAAAAAACTCCAGGGGCCCTGGAACCAACGGAACCGGCTCTTTCGCCGGTGTGCCGCCGCCCTTGAGACAGCCGCATCGCAAACCATTCAAGACCCTGAAGGCGGCGACAGTTTCGATCCGGTGGCCGAAACCGATCCCGAAAAAACCTGGGATGAAATCGGTTTTCCCCTGCCCCCAGAACCGCTCCAAAAAAAAATGCGTTTGCCGTCTACAGCGAAAATCCCCCGGCGCTGGATCTATGTGGAACCGGGACCTATGGATCCACCGATGATACAGTTCCGTTTTCCGGCCCCGCTGGACAGTTATGCCGGCGAGGTAATGCGGGGAAGCGGCGTGTTCAATCTTTCTGAAACACTGGGATTAAACGGCGCCACCGGCTTTATCGAAATCGATACCCGCTCCGCCGTCACCATGGGAAATGCCGTGCTGGACGAGGTGATTACCGGCAGCATCATGCTCGATTCGAAAAACCATCCGGCCGCCTCCTTTGTCATTACATCAATCGAAAGCGGCGACCCGGGCATTGCATTCGGCCGTCTGTTCCCGGCAAGCATCCGTGGCATATTTTCAATGAAGGGAAAAAACATTCCATTGACGTGCCCGGGGGAATTCGAGCTGGTTATCGGAGCCGATGACGCCCCGCGTCTGTTGATCCGGACGGCGTTTAAAATCGATCTCCGCACATTCGACATTGAAGGTGCCGACGGGGCGGCACCGGAGCGATACATCCTGTTGTTTGATGTTAATTTTCTCTTGAAAAGCATGGAATAGGCTTAATTGATGGGAAGATATATTGATATCCGATAACCGAAAACTGCAAATCAGAATTCTGTCAGTGGTCTGCGCCGTTGTCATTTCCTATGGGTGCTTCTGGTTTTATGGGAAAAAATTCGAAACCTGGAATCTGCAGATGACTGACCATCTGTTTTTGCTCGCGCCGAAAGCAGGGCCGCACACGGCACCCGACGCCTCTCCCGTTGTTCTTGTGGATTCCAATTTTTATTACCAGCGATCCCACCATGCCAAAGTGATCCGCAACCTTTCCGAAATGGATGTTTCGGCCCAGATCATCGATTTTATTTTTAAAGACCGGGTCGGCAATACCGAAGACAATGCATTGATAGACGCAACGGATGAAGCCGGAAACGTCTATTTCGGGATGGCCTTTGCCGCACTCTCCGATTCTCACACAAATGCGGGCATCACCTCGGACCCGAAAGATATCGGTTATTTGGGCACCATCACCTGGCCGGTTGCAGTGGATGGAAATCCGGATTCGTTTTATACCGGAAACACGCCGGAGATCACCTATCCCGGCCTTTCCGCCGCTTCAAAAGGGATCGGATTCATGAACCTGAAACCGGATCCGGACGGCATTCTGCGGCGGGTGCCGCTTCTGGTGAGATATCGGGATGCGTTCTACCCCAGCCTGCCGTTTCGCGTCCTGTGCGACCATCTGTATGTCTCTCCCGAGCAGATCATCGTTAAACCGGGAGAGGCCATTATCCTTAAAAAAGCACGTACGGGAGGCCAGGAGTGGACGACCGATATCGTGATTCCCACGGACAGACACGGCAACATGCTGCTAAACTATAACACCGTTCATGCCCAGCCGAAGCGGTTCAGCTTCAGCCGGATATTTCAGGCTTCGGAAAAGCCGTCCGATATGGTACGGTTAAAAAAGGCGTTTTTACGAAAAATCGTCTTCCTCTCGGAAACGGTCGAAAAACCGTATAAAATAAGATCCAAAGAGGGTGAATCGCTTTTGCCGACGGTGGCGGTTCATTCGGCGGTGATACAGACGATATTGGCAGGGTCCTTTCTGAAACTGCTGCCGAATGGCTTTACGCTGTTGATCCAGGGGGTGTTGCTCGGTGCGCTGCTCCTGCTATCGATACGGTTCTCCTCGGTGCCGTTGGCCATAGGCGTTTTTTCCATGGGAACGGGCTATGTTCTGATCGGTATGCTTTTTCTTTTTTACGCCGGTGTTGTCTTTCAATTCCTCCAGCCACTCTTTTTACTTTTTCTGGGCCTCTCATCACTTCTGGTGGGTATGGGTATCGAAAAGGCCATGGTTTTTGCCGAAACGGAAAAAGCCAGAAGAATCGCCGAACATGAACTTGAGATCGGCCGCCAAATCCAGACCGGATTTTTCCCCACAAACTTGCCCCGGGTCCATGGATGGGAACTCGATGTCTACTTTCAGGCAGCCCGGTATGTTGCAGGTGATTTTTATGACGTCTTTACCCTGGGCCGGAAAAAAAGACTCGGAATCGTCATTGCGGATGTGTGTGACAAGGGCGTCGGTGCGGCCCTTTTCATGGCACTTTTCCGCAGCTTTATACGGGTGCTCTCGGGTCGGGCAACCAGCGAAAACCATCTCGGAAACGACGGCGACCCCATGGCAGTGCTCTCGGAAACAGTCCGGGCAATCAATAACTACATCTCCATTACCCACGAGCGCGACGGTATGTTTGCCACCCTTTTCTACGGCATCATCGATACGGAAACCGGGGAACTCTTCTATATCAACGGCGGTCATGAACCGCCGTTGATTATCGGACCTAAGGGGATCCGGTCCCGGCTAAGCCCCACGGGCCCGGCAGTGGGGTTATACCCGGATCTTAACCATTCGGTCAAAACCGCCAGGCTGGAACCGGATGATACACTTCTGGTTCTGACCGACGGTGTCACCGATGCCCGTAACAGAGCCGATCAGATTTTTTCAAAAAACCGTCTGGAAGCGATGTGCATAGAACCTTTTTTATCAACAGGAGATTTGACAAACAGGATCGAACACCGGATAAACGCACATATTGCCGGCACCGAGCAGTTTGACGACATTACCGTACTGGCCTTGAAGCGCAAAAGCTAAGAATATACGGAACAATAACCGATAAAAAGCATTTTCGGGTAATACACAGAATATTTAGAGAGAAACGAGGAGACGCCGCATGGGGAAAAGAAAAGGAAAATGGAATACCCTGGAAGGGGTGCTCGATGAGACATGGGCAATGCTTTCCCGGGGAGCGAACCGCTTCACAGACCCGTTTCATTGGCCGGTGCTGGGAACAACCGGTGCAGATGGTCCCCGGCTTCGGACGATGATTCTCAGGCAGGTCCGGGTACCCGAACGGATGCTGGTATGCCATACGGATAAACGCGCACCCAAGGTCCAGGAGATTTTCCATTCGCAGAACGTCAGCTGGCTTTTCTACCATCCCAAAAAACGCATCCAGCTCCGAATCTCCGGATCGGCGGCACTCCATTCAGATGACCGGTTCGCCCAGGATCAATGGGATGCCACCACGGCCGTCAGCCGCATCAACTACTGTACCACCGAACCACCCGGCACCCCGCTGGAAAAACCATCAACTGGGATCCCCGACTTTCTGCGCAACAAAGTCCCCACGCTTTTGGAAAGCAAACGGGGCCGTGATAATTTTGCAGCCATCGTCTGCCGCATACAGGCCATCGACTGGTTAATCCTCGGCCTATCCGGAAACACAAGCGCCCGATTCTCCTGGGATGAAAACGCACTGTCATCTTCGTGGATCGTACCTTAAAAAGATGAACGTCGAACATCGAACATTCAACATCGAACTTTGAATGGAAAAAAAAGGGAAATAGAAACACCTGTTGGATTTTCGGTATCCGGTTGTTTTCATTCTGCATCGGAGTCTTTGCTTACCTGGACGTTCGATGTTCGACGTTCATTCTTTCCATCTTTCGGTTCCGTCCATACAAAAACCAATCAGGAGTTCAGCTACCCCACCTCCACCATGGCCTTGATCACCCCGGATTTTGGGTCTGTCCAGCCGTCAAACCGGTCCGGCAGTTCTTCAAGGGGTGCTCTGTGCGTCACAAAACCGGCGGTCGTTGCCTTTCCGGAACGGAGACAGTCGATGACATGGGCAAAATCTTCCCGCGTTGCATTGCGGCTGAACAGAAGGGTGGTTTCCCGCAGGTGGCATGCGGGGTCGTTTAACGAAATTTCACCCTTTACCAGCCCCACATAGACGAGGCGGCCGGTGTGTGCAAGGTAATTGACAGCGCTTTTCATGGATCCGGCATTGCCCGTGGCATCGACAACCACACTGGGAAAAGTGCCGCCTGTGATGGCTGCCAGTTTTTCGGCGGCATCGTCACCGGCTTTAATCGTGTGGGCAATACCCAATTCATTTTTGCAAAACTCAAGCCGGGATGTGCTGATATCCATGGCGATGACGTTTGCACCGTCCACCCGGGCAAATTGGAGTGCGCCCAGGCCGATGGGCCCGGCCCCGATGACCAGTGCATGCTCGCCGGATTGGATCGCAGCGCGCCGGATTGCATGGGCGCCGATGGCCAGGCACTCCACCAGGGCAATCTGGTCCCACTCAAGACCATCGGCCCGAACCAGATGGTCGGCAGGCACCGCCAGATATTCACACATACCACCATCTCTGTGCACGCCGTAGACACTCAGTTTGACACAGCAGTTGGTCCTGCCTGCCCGGCAGGCAATACATTTTCCGCATTCAAGATAGGGCAGAACCGCAACCGGATCCCCTTTTTTAAAACCGGTGCCCTCGGGTGCGGATTCGATCTCACCGGCTACTTCGTGGCCCAGGACACGGGGGTATGAAAAAAAGGGCTGCCGCCCCTTAAAAGCATGCAGGTCCGTGCCGCAGGCACCCACCCGCCGGATCTTTACCAGCGCCTCGTTGGGTGCCGCAACCGGCATGCCCGCATCGTCCAGCTTCATCTGATTGGGTTCCTGACATACTGCAACTTTCATACAATCCACCTCGCTATTCTATATAGATATTAAGTAACTAAATTTGGGGGTTTCCATTATTATGCCCTATTGACCACTGCCGTGCCACCGACAAAATGATCCTGGATGCTCGATACTGGATAATTTGCTGATAAATATTCCTTTTTATTCAGCACCGAGTATCCGGCACCTAGCATCGCCTATCATCGGATTTATCAAGAATTTTCCATCCATCTCAATGACAAAAATATTGGGACAAATCAATATCAAAATACGGCCATGTCAAAACATGACCAAGGCTAAAAACGATTTGGTAAAGGATGATTGTAGATTTTCAACTTCCGAAAAATACCCCCGGATTATAAAAGGTATTTCTGTATTATTCTCCTATCACAGTCTTGGGTGGGGCTTTGATTTCCGGAGGATCACAAAACCAACTATCTTTTAAACGATACGAGTAAAGGTTTCTTTGCCATAGCAATGTATACGTTTATAATATCAGACGAAAAATAATCTTCTAACCATGCCTTTCCCAACATGGGGCCAAAGAATGCGATAATTATTTCTCTCGTAACGTATTCGACCGGCAATAATTGATTTGTGAATGTCTGCTTTTGAGGCTAAGTCTATAATATCTTTTAGTTTTCCTGTATTGCGGACCGGATGACTTTTCCATAATCGGCTTGGTATCAGGGATTCCTTGGCCAACTCATCCGCTTCATTCTCTATTTTATTTTTAGGATCTATTAAATCGAGGTCATCAATAATACATTGACCTTCTGCACTGTGCACATGGCCCAATGTTAAATGAGCTAGTTCATGCGCAAGCGTAAACCAAAAGTTATCAAGTCTGTCATATCTCAGGCTCAGCGCTATGATTGGCTCGCCTTTTTTATTTAACAAGGCAGCCCCGTCTAAATATGTTTGCTTGAAATGAGGAACAACAACCAACTTTATGCCTTTATTCTGGAGAAACTCTTTAGCCCTTAGCGGTCCATCCTTTAATCCACTTAAATAAACCACTTTGACGATAAAGCTTTTATCCAGGATATTCTGATTGAATTTTACTCCAGTCTCAATTGTTTCTGCTTGCGCTAAAACACCTAATATCCATGCATCTACTGAATCGGGATCGTCCTTTTCGTTACGTCTGGCACTCGGGCGCAAGCATACTCGGTTTGGATCCGTGAAATAAGAATCAGCACAAGCTTGAGAAGCAAGCTCTCGCATAATCTCTTCAGCTTGAGTTTTAGGATCAAGCCCCGTTACCCAACCACGATTAACTATGTCTGTAACGGGGAAGCTGTCCCACTTGACACCTTCCCCATCAATAGGGAAATCCATTCCATCCATAATCAATATTTCTGCAGGGATACTTAAATGAGTATGTAATGATCGAATCATTGATAAAGAAAGCTTCCTCTTTCCCCTCAAAATCTCGGAGACCTTTGACCTGCTGCCAATGTAAGGCATCAGATCGGCCGGTCTCATGCCCCTTTGATCCATAACAGAGCGAATAGCCTCAATAGGAGTTGGGGGAGGAACGGGATGGTTTTCTTTTTCATATACCCTAACCAATGTAAGCAGGACATCGAGTTCATCCCCTTCGGGAGTACCTGACTCGGCACCCCAGAGCGTTTCAATGCGCTCAATCGCCTCATCGTATGCCTGCTCTGAATTAACAGGACGGATATTCATGTTGCACCTCCGAAGGATTTATTTTGTCATAGTCTTTATGCCGACCAAACCATTTGACAAATACAATCTGGCGGCCAAAATCGATAGCGGTTATCAATCTAAATTGATTCCCTTTAATGTTAAATATAACTCGATCCGGATGGACAAAGTCCGCAGACCCAAACATTTTTTTCAATTCTGGAATATGTTTAAACTCATTCCCTTCTATGAGAGATACCCATGCCTTTAGTGCGCCGTCTGCTTCAGGATAACACTCCCTGTACGCATTAATTGTTTTGGTCGTGATAACCCTCATGCAGATAATATATGTTCCCATTTTGGGAATGTCAATTACATTTCCCATAACGGGAACATACTATTTCAATTGGAATTTTGAACGTGTGGTCAGCTAATTGAAGCAACAAATCAATCTGAATTTGTTTAGAACCATATATCGAATCGCATGTTATTTGAATTATACAGTATTCTGACTCTGATGATTCCTGCGATAGCCGACTGTAAGGCGATAATATCAACCGATCGTGAAACCTCTGATATGTCTGACGCCCCTGGGTTAACCGGCCAAATTTTATCGGGCAACTCATAGATCTTCTCGAAAAAAATGTCATCCTTGTACCTGGTCGCTCCGAGGTCTGCAACGCTATTCCTCAGGACCCGACCGACCACATATTCCTGTCCTGCGCCTTGGAGGCCGGAGCCGATTTCATCACCTCCAGAGACCGCCACCTCTTGAGCCTGAAAGTATTCGAGGGGATTCCGAACCTGCCTGTTGTGCAGTTTTTGGAGCGCCTGGCTCAGCCCAAAATGCCCTGAACTCTACGCGCTTATCCCGATTTTTGGAATTGGGAAGGTTAAAAATACATCGGGTAGAGCAAAATCAATCCGTACCTTTGAATGAGCAGGATATGGGTGAGGCTGTGGACTCTAAGAAGTATCTCATGCGAGCATAGCATTAAAATTCGGTATGATTCCGTTTCAATTCTATTGAAACTTTAGAACTCAGGTGCTCTCTTTCCTCCATGTGGATAGAAGATTGTCCGGACTTTTTCCGGTTTCTACTAACACCCCCCATCCGGACAAATTGTCCGGATGGGTGTTCGGATACATTTGTGATAGTTTTGAAGGGAAATCAAATAATCTCATATTCGGTCGAAGGACCGGAACCTGTCTTCTTGAATGAAAGTGTTATAGGTTCTATCTCTTGAAACTAAAATTTACAAAACTTCAGCTCTCCGACGAAACTTTCCAACAATTTAACATTATTCCGGTATTGTTGCATATTTCAGTTAGACAGGATTCATGAATAGGATAATAAGTGCTTACTGAATAATACCAGTTAACCAGCGTGGATTCCAATAGATAGTGTTGATTTTTTGAAATTATGTAGAATCCCAGATATTGTGGTTTGCCCGAAACCTAAAAATTACCGATACATTGAGAATACCACACGGTGACCTCAATTACAGATATCTAAATATCACAACTTTTCAAACCGGTCTATTTTTCCCGATTTGTTGGAGAAAGTACAGGTTTCAGGCCAGATTCCGTCACCCCAATATCTGGTATAGGTTCCAATATATTGAAAGCGTATGTTTTCAACAATATAGTCATTCGATTTGATAAAAGTGAAACATCAACACTACTAACTATTTCTGTTGCCAATCTTCAAAATGAATCCATATGACAGCACCCAATTCAACCCCTTTTTCTTCACCTGATTTTGTTTTCAGTTTGAAATCCGCCTCATTAAGCGCGGCAAATCCCCACCAGCCTGATTTTGGCACAGCATAGGTGAAAACGCCATTTTCATCCGCCTTGATGGTTTGGGTAATCATGTAGTCGGTGGGTGCTTGAGCTTTGTTTTCTATGTTGTAATATTCAACCTCTACCTCGGCAAATGGAATGGATTTGCTGTTAAGTTTGACAATGCCTTGGAAAACATTTCCGGTATAGAGCCCGAACGGTTTGGAGAGGGGAACGATTTCGGTTTTTGATCCTATTTCCTCATCCCAGCCTTCATCATCTCCGAACGCAGTTACCACTGTTTTGGTATAATGGATAATAAACACATCTTCCGCCGGTTCCCAATAGGGTTGGGGTTCCATATAGAACATGTAAATCCCGGGGCGCTTGATCTGATAATCTAATTGCCAAGCTTTATGGTCCATCACTTGGGTCGGTTTTATGTTGTCTAATAAATCAAGTTTATTTCCGTTTGCCCAGACATTGAAGACTTTTGGCTTTACCAATTCCATACCGACCATTTCCATGGGGTGGCTGAAGGAAAGTTGCAGGTTTACTGATCGGTTATCATTTTGCATGACCATATTGTCGGAAGGAATCACCATTCCGAAATGCCCGAAAGCAGATCCGGCCATCCCAAGAACGGCGGCAATAATCATCCAAATCCTAATTGTTTTTTTCATAATAATCTCCATAAATAGAAAAACATGGTACCGTTTATCTTCATAATTGGCTTATATCGTGGTCTAAGAATGCGATTATTGTTTATAACCACTTCTGTTGATAGGGGGTGGTCTTGCCACCCCCAAAGGATTAGTCAGTGACGATCATCAACCAGATGTTTATTTAAGGTCTATGCCAGCACCTTTAGCAGCATCAACGGCATGATTTACAAAAATATTACAAAAATCATCGTTTTCACCAAGTCCCTTGGTTACAGGAACAACTTCAAAGCCATTTTTCACGAGTATAGATTTCCAAGAATCCTCTTCATCACCTGCCATGTCGTTAATCGAATGATCACCAGCTACTACCATAAAAGGTTTAAGAATCACCTTTTTTACACCATACAGTTCTAATGCCTCCATAATGTCTTCAATACCTGGAAAACCCTCCACATTACCAATCGTTGTCACAACACCAGGGTACATTTTTCGCATCTTAGCAGCAAACTCAAGATAGGCTCCTCCGCTGCCAGGGAAATATTCGTTCCCATGTCCCATGTATACAATCCCGGCATTTTCTTGCCCTGCCAGTTTAGCATCAGGGGCCATTGCTTTGGCAAGTATGATGATATCTTCGGAATAAGGAAATTTCGTGCCATATGTACCTAAGGCAGGTCTACCAAGAGCAACTTTGTGAAAAGGTTTATACTTAGGCTTTTTAAAGGTCCCCATGTCCATTAGCGCTTTAACATAGGTGTGCAGATCAAGGAACTCTTCGCCCATTGACACATGCGTGGGCTGAATGACGATGTTATTGTAACCGACATTTTGTAAATCTGCTATGGTAGCCAGCGGTGTTTTTACATGGAGAATATCTTCGGGGATTTCTGGATGGGCTTTTATATATTCAGGATCTTTAGCCCGGCGTTGCCATTTTTTACGAATGATATTCGAAGTAAAAGCTATTCGTACTTCCGTACTCGGAAATCTCTGTTCGATTTCCCTTCGAATATTGATCAGACTCTGTAGAGCAGGCTCTACTGATGTACCAAACATAGCGATAACAACTGCACTTTTGTGTTGAACCTTATAGACACCGCTTGCATGGCTATTTGTTGAATTACACAAAAACATGACCGTAACCGCAAAAAGAAATGACTTCAACCTCATGACAACCTCCATTCTTTTACGGTCTGGAAAATAAAAAACCCCAGACCAATTTTGTAATTGATCTGGGTATCCCTTTTTTCGCCCAGATTTCCATGGATTGCTCGCTTCTTTTCCGAAAGATCACGAGCATATTTTCAGGTAGGTCTTCTGACTCACGGATCACCCTCCATCCACACCTTCCCATCCTGTTCAGGACAGTGGTAATTTCGTGGATTTCGTCCCCGATTACAGCGGTGGGCCCGTCCCTGATTTTAACAGGGTTCCCTATTAAGCCTTAATTAGGCACCTGAAACTGAATTACTTATATTGAAGCGAAAAAAGAATGTCAATATCAAAAAGAACAGTTCCACTTGCCATCGACACTTGTACAGATCTGCTACGGTTCGGGCCTCTATAGAAAAATTGTTGGTTAGAAACGTTAAACGTTTTCTTGTTTCTGTATCGTAGTACTTTATCCGCCTGAGTTTTTCTGGATAAGCATTCGCCGATTTTGTTATGACCGGGCGAACTGTTTGATCACAAATGATGCCGGTGGAATCGTCCTTTGGTGCCGAGTACAACCGGCGCAGTTTCGTTTTCTTTTTGGTTCTCAAGATGAAAAACCAAACCACAGTGTAGTGAATAAAGCCTTTCAAAATCGAGATAAGCGCGGTCCATAACATAAATTGAACCGGACACTAGTGGTATTTCTTAGCAAATATATCTGAAGATCTGTTAAGATTGCGACCAGTGGGTTTGATTCGGATAATTTGACGAATACTATATCTTGAGGTCCGATTTTCGGTTCTGGTATTTGGATTTATTGAGAATATCAAAATATGGACAGAACTTGTGATATCACCCAACACAAATGTCAACAATACTTGCATTATTGTGAAATATAGAGAAATTCCGGAATTTCTATGGTAGTTTTCAATTCTAAAAAAATTCAGAACCGCAACACTCATACCACAGGGCAGGGTCAGATGAGGTCGAATTCAGGGCGCAGATCGAGAATCTCAAGTTGTCAATAACAGAGACAAGTTGAAACCACAAATATTGATCTAAAGGAATGTCTTTGTGTGATTCACGCAGTGGCACGCTTTGCCAAATTTGAGCCGGAGAGGCATTAAATTGGTAATGAAAAAATCCGCCCGATGAATAATTTTTCAGATCAGAAGACCTTGACAAGAAGTCTATGCCCGCGCTAATCCAACGGCTGATGGAATTCATGGCAACGCAAATAGGAGAGAAGACCAGTGGATGAAAATACAGTAAAAATTGTAGCATACCTTAAAGACCGACAGCCCGATATGCTTGAAATGCTAAAGACCGTGGTCAACACGGACTCGCCCACCTCCGATAAGGCGGCCTGCGATCATTTGATCCAGCACGTGGCTGAGGTCTGCAGATCCATTACCGATAAAATCGAGATTGTTCCCATGAGCAAATACGGCAACTGCCTCATGGCCACCATCGGCTCCGGCACCGGTCAAATCCTGGTCTTGAGCCATCTGGATACGGTGTGGCCCTCGGATGAAACAGTCCGTCGTCCCTTTTCCATCCAGAGCAACCGGGCGACCGGGCCGGGCGTTTTCGATATGAAAGCCGGGGCCATTCAAGGCATCTGGGCGGTAAAGGCCCTCAAAGACCTGGCGATGTTGCCGGATAGACCGATTTGCCTTTTTTTTAATTGTGATGAAGAGGTCGGAAGCGTCGCTTCAAGGACGCTTATTGAAGCCGGGGCGAAAAAGAGCACGGCAGCACTCTGCCTGGAACCATCGGTAGAGGGCAAGGTGAAGATAGAGCGCAAAGGAACCGGCATATTCAACATGACCGTCGAAGGCCGGTCTGCACATGCCGGAGCCGATCATAAAAGCGGTATCAATGCCAACCTGGAATTGGCCCATCAGATTATCCGGCTGGAAGGATTAACCGATTATGAAACCGGAACCACGATCAATGTCGGGCTGATCCAGGGTGGCCAAGTTCGGAACCAGTCGGCCGCCCGCGCAGAGGCCTTGATCGATATGCGCTACAAGAATCCGGAGGAGGGCCGAAGAATTGAGCAGATCATCTGCGGCCTTGAGCCGGTTTTGAGCGGTGCCGGGGTAAAGGTTACCGGCGGCCTCAACCGGCCGCCCCTGCTGCCCAACCCGGGCAATCAAGCCCTTTTTGAGAAAGCAAAGCAAGCGGCCCGGGAGATCGGTTTCGAGCTCGAAGGTGGCCGGACCGGCGGGGGAGGAGACGGAAGTTTTACGTCGAACCTGGGAGTACCCACGCTGGATGGCATGGGTGCGGTCGGGGCCGGGGGCCATGCCCTGACCGAATACATCGAACTGGACCACCTGATCCCTCGAACAGCCCTGATTGCCCAATTGATGAAGACGATCTGACCAGATTGGAAATGAGATAAAACATACATGCAGTCAGGTCTTGAATCTTGAACCCAATTGAAAGGAGCATTTGATAATGAATGAGCAGGAAATGATTGAAAAGGCAAAAATTTATCTCAAGCAAAACTATGGTGAAGATACGGTTTCCATGGATGTGACGGACAATTCCGTTGCCGATGACGGAAACGGTATGCTCGGTGTGGATTGCACGGTAAGTGTGGGCGGAAGCCATTCCGACTGGAGCAAGAAATTTCATTTCAAAAACGGCGATATCTCCCGGATGGACTGGAAAAGCCGGTAGACGCCTGATCGGATCAGACGATTTCTTTAGGGGCTGGGGCCGACCCTTTTTTAATTTTTAATATTCATAATTGACAGATAATAATGCTTCATTTAGACTGGTCTTAGACTAGTCTATTTTGATCAGGAGCGTTACAATGGAAACAATTGGTGCATACGAAGCAAAAACCCATCTACCAAAGCTGCTTGAACGTGTCATCAAAGGGGAGCAGATAACCATCACAAAGCATGGTGTACCCGTAGCCGTTTTGCAGCCGCCGCCGCCTTTAAGAAAGACAGAACCTAAAAAGATTATCGCTGAATTGCGAAAATTTCGTGAAAAGCAGACTCTCAAAGGGCTGCTTATCCGAGATATGATAGAAGAGGGAAGGCGATAAATGGCCGATGATTTTGTCATTGACAATTCTGTGGTGATGACATGGTGTTTCAAAGATGAATTAAGCCGATATGCTGATGCTGTCCTGGACCGCCTTGTGATTTCTACTGGATTCGTCCCGTCAATCTGGCCTTTAGAAGTTTGCAATGTATTATTGGTGGCTGAGCGTAAAAAACGGATTGGCGGGGCGGACAGTACACGGTTTATCGCCTTGCTTAGCGAACTGCCGATAATAGTTGAACAGGAACCGCCGGAAAGAATGATTAAGGAAATTTTTGCATTGGCCCGTGAGCATAAACTTTCCAGTTACGATGCTTCATATTTAGATCTTGCAATGAGAAAAGGGTTGCCCATTGCCACACTCGATAAAAACATCATAGCCGCAGCTAAACGAAGTAACGTTCAAATAATCAAGGACGCTTAAGACGGCTTTGGAGATCACCATCAAAGAATCCGAAATTGTCCATAAAGTTTCCGTTCGGATACTTTTCTTTCGTAAATAGCCCAGGAATACAAAAAGTCCCTGATCGACAACTTTTTATTGAAATGCCCTTTAATAAATGATAAAAGTCCCCTATCGGAAACTTTATATATGGGTGATAGATTGAAACCTTCAACAAAAATTAATAATTCCAAGGAACTCGGCCAACATATTCTCAAAGAGCGGAAAAATTTAAAACTGACCCAAAAAGAGATATCGGAATTTACCGATGCGGGTAGAAAGTTTGTTTTAGAACTTGAAAAGGGTAAAACGACCGCTCAAATCGGTAAAATATTTGAAGTGTTGAACGGACTGGGTCTTGAGCTTCACCTCATTAAACGCGGAGATTACTGACTTTTGGAAAAACTGAAGGTTTATTTTAATCAAAACATCGTCGGCATCCTCAGGCTGGATGGCAGAAGACTGTTCTCATTTTCATACGCTGAAAAATGGTTTAAAAATCCCAACGCTTTTCCATTATCCATTTCTCTTCCTTTGCAGAATGACACTTTCCCGGATTATATAGCGAAACCTTTTTTTGCCAACCTACTGCCGGAATCCGCTGTCAGAAATTTAATCGCCAGAAAACTCGGCGTCTCCGAGAAAAATGATTTCATGCTTCTCAAGCTTCTTGGCGGGGAATGTGCCGGAGCAATAACCATCCTTCCCGGGCCAATATTGCCTGAATCCTGCGATCAATATCAGTATCGTACTCTCTCGGAAGAACAATTGACGGATTTGATAAATAATATCCCCAAACGTCCTCTACTTGCCGGTGAAGAAGATATCCGCATATCCCTTGCAGGAGCCCAGGAGAAACTTGCTCTTTTATATAAAAATCCGATATTTTATATCCCGCTAAATGGCGCTCCAAGTAATTGTATTTTGAAACCGGGTATGGTTCATTTCCACTCCTCCATTGAAAATGAGTGTTTTTGCATGATGCTCGCCGATTCTTTAAACCTCAACGTTCCTTCTGTTAAAATTATTGAAACGGAAAACAATAGAGCGTTATTTGTCCAGAGGTATGATCGATTCTTTGATAATGATATCGTCATCCGTTTGCACCAGGAAGATTTTTGCCAGGCCATGGGCCTTTCCCATGAACTGAAGTATCAGGCGGATGGCGGTCCCGGTCTTAAAGAATGCTTTGACCTTGTCCGCGAATATTCTGCAAATCCGATTAAAGACATGCAGCAGCTTCTACAGTGGGTGTTTTTTAATTATCTCATCGGAAATATGGATGCACATGCTAAGAATTTATCGTTTCTGTACCATTCGAGACAGATAAGGTTAGCGCCTTTCTACGATCTGCTCTGTACAAACATTTATGAGGGTTTATCCAAAAAATTCGCCATGAAAATAGGAAATGAAAACAGGTCGGAATGGATCATGGAAAGGCACTGGGAAAGATTTGCAGTTGAGATAAGCATACGCCCTGTTGTTCTTAAAAAACAATTAACAAATTTTTGTCACAAAACTATTCGCCGGCTTGAGAAGACGGATACGAATTTTTCCAATAAATATGAAAAAAATGAACTTGTTCAAGATATAATATCTGCCATAAAAGAAAGATCAAAGAGGACTCTTGAAAAATTGGAATGTCCCGCTAACTCTCATTAATTTAGCCACAGACCAACACAGACTGGCACAGACATAAAATTGATGGATACGAACGAAAGAACCTTTATGATTAAGGGTGCAATTAGTCAGTTTTTTCTTTTGCCGCTGGCGGCAGTAAAGATATCTTTCTCTGTCTGTGTATGTCCGTGTGGGTCTGTGGCAAATATAAAAATTTTCGTCGGTGTCTAAAAATAACAGCCTATATCAGCCGGCCTCTTCAACCACTGCAAGCGCCTGCTTAATTTCTTCCAACCCTTCCCGGGAAGGAGGCTTCAGGGGGCTTTGGGGATCCCCCCCAAAAAATCCGAGGCTGTCCATGGCAGCCTTTATGCCCCCCGGGCCGTGTTTCATGACGGTTTTGGTCATGGGCAGCAGCACGGATTCAATACGTCTGGCATCTTCAAGATTCCCGGTTCTGAAAGATTTCATCAGTTCAACCCATTTGTCGGGAAAGATGTTTGCTATGGGCATCATCCCGCCGTTTATCCCCACAAAGAGGGCGGCCAAAAAGGTGGGGGCATTTCCGGTAAAGATAAGAAATTCATCCCCGCCGACCCGCCGCAATTCCGCGAGCTGGGCGATATTTCCGGTGCCGTCCTTAACCCCTGGAATATTCGGATGTTCGGACAGTCTCCCCATAAGGTCGGGGCCCATATTGAACCCCGTGAACCCGGGTGAGTTGTACGGGATAACCGGAACAGGGGCGGCTTCAGCCACGGCCAGATAATGATCGTATAAGGCGTCGTTGTTCATCTGGGTCTTAAAATAATGCGGCGGGCCCACAAGGGCATAGTCGGATCCCAGTTCCGCCGCCTTTTTCGTAAGGCAGATGGTTTTTTTTGTGGACTCCTGACCGGTGCCGGCCACAAGGACCCGGTCCGGTAACAGGGCGTCGCGAACGGTTTCGATGACAAGACACCTTTCCCTATCCGTCAAAAAAACGGTCTCCCCGTTGGATCCCAGTGCCAAAACACCGCTTATCTTGGTGGCATTCAATCTGTCCATGTTGAACCGCAATTTTTCAGGGCTTACCTGGTCCTCGACAAACGGGGTGGGAATGGGGGGTATAATCACATCTTTCATGATAGGAATCTCCTGGTTATTTTTTTCTCCGAATTTTTCAAATTTCGAGCTTATGGGACGTATCGCCGGTTGTCAAACGTGATGATCTCGCAAAAAGTCTGAAAATATAGTGTAATACACGTTAGGTTGTATATATTGACCAATCAAGATACAATATATGGCGATCAAATTTTCGGTCACCGACTTTTTACGAGACTGTCAAACTTCCGATGCCCCAGATAAAAAAAGGGTTGATATTTTTATGAATAAGATTACATTGCCACCACTTTTGTTTGGATCATTTGAATTTTTGTTCCGCCTTCGGCGGATTTCGAATTTCGAATTTCGAATTTCGAATTTCGAATTTCGTGCTTCGGGTTTAGAGATTATTAATTTCAAAACATTGAACTCTGAACCACCCAGCCGGGATTTAATTCCCATGGAGGATAATCATTAAAAATAGAAGCCTTTTCGATGAAATACCCGATGCCCCCAACGGGGATTACGACGCATCGTCACTGGAAGTCTTAAAGGGGCTAGACCCGGTCCGGCGCCGACCCGGAATGTACACGGACACGACCCGTCCGAACCATCTGGCCCAGGAGGTTGTCGACAACTCCGTTGACGAGGCCATTGCCGGCTTTGCAAAGCGGATCAATGTCGTTTACCATCCGGATGGTTCCCTTGAAGTCAGCGACGACGGTCGCGGCATGCCCATCGACCGCCACCCCGAAGAAAAGATGACCGGTGTTGAGGTAATCATGACAAAACTTCATGCCGGCGCCAAATTCGGAAACAAAAATTATCGCTTTTCAGGCGGCCTGCACGGGGTCGGTGTTTCGGTTGTAAACGCCCTTTCGACCCGGCTCGAAGTGGAAATCCGGCGGGGCGGCAGCAAGTTCGCCATCGCCTTTGAAAAAGGTAAAAAGGTCTCCAATCTTGAAAAACTGGGGCCGGTGGGCATACGCAACACCGGATCCACGGTCCGGTTCTGGCCCGATGAGACATATTTTGACACGGTCAAGTTTTCAATTCCCCGGTTAAAACATGCACTTCGCGCAAAGGCCGTATTATGTCCGCGTCTTACGGTTACCTTCCGGAACAGAGCCACAGACGAAACCGACACCTGGTATTTTGAAGACGGCTTAAAGGACTACCTCACGGAAAACCTTTCAGGATTCGACCGGATCCCTTTGGACCCCTTTTCCGGCGATCATGCGGACACGGATGAAGCCTTAAGCTGGGCGGTGGCCTGGCTGCCCGAACAGGGACAGATCACTGCCGAAAGCTATGTCAACCTGATTCCCACCCTCCAGGGCGGCACCCATGTAAACGGTTTTCGTAGCGGTCTCCTGGCGGCCATAAGAGAATTCTGCGAATTCCGCAACCTGATCCCCAGGGGCATCAAACTGGCCCCCGACGATATCTGGGACAGATGTTGCTATGTATTGTCGGTGAAACTGATGGATCCTCAGTTTTCCGGCCAAACAAAAGAACGCCTCTCCTCCCGGGAGTGCGCATCGTTTGTCTCCAACGTGATCAGAGATGCGTTTGCCCTCTGGCTCAACCACCACACCGATACCGGTGAAAAACTGGCCGAGATGGCCATCGAAAGCGCCCGGAAAAGGCAGAAGGCCGCAAAACAGGTCGTTCGGAAAAAAGCAGGAAGCGGGCCGATGCTTCCGGGAAAGCTCGCCGACTGCATATCACAGGACCCGGCACAGACCGAGTTGTTTCTGGTCGAAGGTGACTCGGCCGGCGGATCCGCAAAACAGGCCCGGGACAAACAGACCCAGGCGGTGCTCCCTTTGAGAGGCAAAATCCTCAACACCTGGGAGGTGGAGACCGCATTGATTTTAAAATCGAATGAAATTCACAATATCACGGTGGCTTCGGGCGTGGATCCGGGTCACGAAGACCTTTCGCGGCTCCGTTACAATAAAATCATCATTCTCGCGGATGCCGATTCAGATGGGCTGCACATCGCAACGCTTCTCTGCGCGCTGTTTCTAAAGCATTTCAAGCCCCTTGTGGAAACCGGAAAAATCTTCGTTGCAATGCCCCCGCTCTATCGGATCGATCAGGGGAAAAATATCTATTACGCCCTGGATGAACACGAAAAAGACGCGATTTTAAAACGGCTTGGCACCGCCCGAAAGGGGCAGATCAACATTCAGCGCTTTAAGGGCCTGGGGGAGATGAACCCGGCTCAACTACGCGAAACCACCATGCTACCAGACTCCCGACGTCTGGTTCAGCTCACCCTTGACAATGAAGAATCTGTTTTTGAAACCGTGGATATGCTCCTGGCCCGGAAACGCTCCCATGACCGTAAACGATGGCTCGAGAAAGAGGGCGATCTTGCCGAGTCCGAAATATGATTTTGAACAAATAACTTACCAAGTTTATGTTTTAATCACGCACAATCCAGGCGCTTGCACCGCGTGTTGTACATTGGAATTTGAGATTTATTTGTAATTTGGTGCTTGGAATTTGAGATTTTGACCGTTGCTGCATACGAATTGATTTTCGAATCTTTTGCAAAAAAACAATAGCATCCTTAATTTGGAGAAAAAAAGATATGCTTGAAACCGAAACGATCTCCTACGAAGGTGTCGAACAGATTCCCCTCGAATCCTTTGTAAAACCCTCTTATCTGAACTATGCCATGTACGTGATCATGGACCGGGCCCTGCCGTTTATCGGAGACGGGTTCAAGCCGGTTCAGCGCCGAATTGTCTTCGCCATGAGCGAACTGGGCCTTCGCCAGACATCCAAACACAAAAAATCGGCCCGCACCGTGGGCGATGTCCTGGGCAAATACCACCCCCACGGAGACAGCGCCTGTTACGAGGCCATGGTGCTCATGGCCCAGGATTTTTCCTACCGCTACCCGCTCATTGACGGCCAGGGAAACTGGGGCTCCAGCGCAGCACCAAAAGAATTCGCCGCCATGCGGTACACAGAGGCGCGTCTTTCGTTATATGCCGACACGTTTCTTTCAGAGCTTTCGATGGGTACTGCAGACTGGGTCCCGAATTTTGACGGGACCCTAAAAGAGCCAAACATGCTGCCCGCACGTCTCCCCAATGTCATCTTAAACGGTGCCACCGGCATTGCCGTGGGCATGGCAACGGACATCCCGCCGCACAATCTGAAAGAGATCATGGATGCCTGCATCCACTTAATCGATAATCCAAAGGCCTCGCTGGAAGATATCTGCGGAATCGTTGAGGGCCCGGATTTTCCCACCGGTGCGGAAATTATAACACCCAGGCAAGAAATCATAGACACTTACCGGTCCGGACAGGGCATGATCCGCATGCGGGCGACCTATGAGTATGAAAACGGCGATATCATCATCAACGCCCTTCCCTACCAGATTTCTGCGTCAAAAATTATCGAACAGATCGCCGCCCAGATCTCGGCAAAAAAACTGCCAATGGTTTCAGACATCCGGGATGTATCCGACCAGGAGGAGCCGACCCGCCTGATGATCATACCCCGGTCCAACCGGGTGGACAAAGATGCACTCATGAGTCACCTGTTTGCAACCACCGATCTTGAAAAAAGCCACAAAGTCAACATGACGGTCATCGGGCTAAACCGTAAGCCCCAGACCCTCGGGCTCTTAGAGATCCTGAAGCAGTGGCTCGATTTTCGCCGGCAGACCGTAGTTCGGCGGCTGGAATTCCGGTTGAACAAAATAAACGAGCGTCTTCATATTCTCGACGGGCTCCTCACAGCCTATCTCAACCTGGACGAAGTGATCCGGATTATTCGGGAAAGCGATAACCCAAAAGCGGTCTTGATAAAGGAATTCAGCCTGTCCGACACCCAGGCCGAAGCCATATTGCAGATCCGGCTGCGCCAGCTGGCGCGGCTTGAAGAGATTAAAATAAAAGATGAAAAGAAAAGCCTCGAAAAAGAAAAAGACCAGATTGAAAAAACCCTCGCTTCCGGTCAACGGTTAAAAACCCTGATAAAAAAAGAATTAGCAGAGGATTCGAAAAATCATGCAGACCTGCGCAGAACCCGTATTGTCAAGCGAAGAGAGGCCCAGGCCATCCGGGAAGATGCGCTGACGCCCACAGAGCCCGTTACCGTAGTGCTGTCTGCCGGCGGATGGGTTCGGGCGGCAAAGGGACACGATGTCGATCCTGTGCGGATGAACTTTAAATCCGGTGACGGCTTTTTATGTGCCGCCTGGGGAAAAACCAACCAGCCGGCTGTTTTTCTCGACACAAGGGGGCGATCCTACTCTCTGCCGGCCCACAGCCTTCCGTCTGCAAGGGGGCAGGGAGAGCCGCTGACCGGACGCCTGACACCGCCAAACGGAGCAAAATTTTTCTCCGTTCTCATGGGTGAATCCGAACAGAGAGTGCTCCTTGCAAGCGATGCCGGGTACGGCTTTATCACCGAGATCGCCAACATGATAACAAAGAATACAAAGGGGAAGGCCATGCTGACCGTTCCCAAGGGATCGGAATCGCTGCCGCCGCAGTATCTTACCGATATCCAATCCGATTACCTGGCCAGCATCACCACCGAGGGCCGGATACTGGTTTTTCCCATCAGGAACCTGCCGGTGCTTCCCAAGGGAAAGGGGAATAAAATTATCCAGATTCCGCCGCCGAGGGTTCAAAACCGGGAAGAGTATGTAAAGCTGATGGCGGTCATTCCGATGGGTGCAGCGATAAAAATCCACGCCGGCAAACAATCGGTACACTATTCTGCCATCAGTATTTCCGAGTTTGTCGGAGAGCGGGGTCGCCGCGGGACAAAGCTCCCCAGAGGTTACCGCAATGCCGACCGTATTGAAATCCTTCAGCCGGAAAGTGGTGAAACCGATGCTGAAACCGGTTCCTGACAGGGTTTTTCCGCCGGTATCCACGGGCGGGAAATGATCGAAACTACAATCACAACAGGAAAGCTGGGTGACATATTTTGTTAAAAATTCAGCAATTTTTGTCATGAAGAAAACCTTTTCAAAGATGGTTGAATAAATCCACCCCGGCCCAATCCACCAAATTTTATCTGCAATTTATAAAGGTTATAGAGTTTTTTCAAAAAATGGTATGCTAATTGCTAATCCTCTACCGGTATTGACCCATCGGATTCCATCCGGAAATCACCGATTCCCGGATAATGCTTTTCCGCCGGAGGCTTTTCATGTCACATCAGACATTCAGAATCAGAAGCAACCGCAAGGGATTCACCCTGATCGAACTGATGATCGTCATCGCCGTCATTGGAATCCTGGCGGCGGTTGCAGCCCCGAGCTTTATCCGTTACCGGATAAATGGCTATAACACTGCCGCGAATTCAGACATTAAAAATGCGTTCATCGCAGCCCAGGCCTATTTTTCAGACCATCCGTCCGGAACGGTAACCGATCCGATACTGGCCGGTTACGGTTTCAGTGGCTCGGGTAATGTAACATTGAGCATCATAACCGGTACCCAAATCGGTTTGAATTTAACAACGGCTCATACCACCGGTGATAAAACCTATTCCATCGATGCCGATGGAGACATCTCCTATTAAATTCATTTCCATCCTATTTTCGAAATCCTGGATTTACGACAGCAGAACAATCTATCTCTGAGTCGGCCCAAGGATCCGGAATTTAAACTTTAAGAAATCCATTTGGTTAAAATACGATTAAAAACTACCGGATTTATTAATAAAAACTGCTTTTGCCGGACTTGACAATTCAAAAATCATATCCATTATATAGCAAAAAACACTTTCATATTCCAAAAAACAGGAGGCGTGCGGACAAATGACTGGAAGAGCGGAAACCCATGAATTCAAAACCGAAGTCAAACAGGTGCTGAACCTGATCGTCAATTCCCTTTATTCCAACAAGGAAATCTTTCTCCGGGAACTGATCTCAAACGCATCTGATGCAATCGACAAGCTTCGTTTCAGGGCACAGACCGAGGAGGGTCTTCTCGGCGACGATACGGAATTAAAAATCACCATCAAACGGGATGCCATCAAAAACACCATAACGGTTGAAGACAACGGCATCGGCATGACTTACGACGAGGTGCTGGAAAATATCGGAACCATCGCCAAAAGCGGAACATCCGCCTTTTTGGAGGCCATGGAAAAATTTAACAAGGACGACACGGTTGCACCGAATCTGATCGGGCAATTCGGCGTCGGATTCTACAGCTCGTTTATCGTGGCCGACAAGGTCACCCTGCTGACAAAATCCCCGAGCTCGGATACCGGTGTTCAATGGATATCCCATGGGGACGGGGAGTTCACAATCACCGAGGTGGAAAAAGCCGTTCGGGGTACGATCATCACACTTGAGTTGAACAAGAAAGAGGAGGGAGACCAGGATTTCACAGACGAATGGACGATCCGCAATATCGTCAAACAGCATTCCGATTTTGTGGCCTATCCCATCTGCATGGATGTGGAAAAAGATGAACCGATCCCCGAGGAGGAACAGCTCAAGGACAAAGACGGCAAACCCATCGGCGAAACCACCCGAAAGGTGGTGGAAGAAGAGACGCTTAACTCCGGTAAAGCCATATGGTCAAAGAATAAAAGCGATATTACCGAGGGTGAGCATGAGGAGTTTTACCGGCACATCAGCCATGACTGGAACCCGCTCCTGGATAAGCTCCACCTGAAGCTCGAGGGGACCACCGAGTACACCGCGCTTCTCTACATCCCGTCCCAGGCACCCTTTGATGTTCTCAGCCCGGAATTCAAACACGGTGTGCATCTCTACTGCAAGCGCGTCTTTATCATGGACGACTGCAAGGAGCTGATGCCGGAATATTTTCGATTTGTAAAAGGCGTTGTGGACGCCCCCGACCTCAACCTGAATGTCAGCCGCGAAATCCTTCAGCAGGACCACCTGGTCCGGAACATCCGCCGGAATCTGGTAAAAAAGCTCCTTGACCTGCTGCAGAACATGGATCCGGAAAAGTTCGAAAAGTTCTGGAAGGAATTCGGTTCGGTGCTCAAAGTCGGCGTGCACACGGATATCGAAAACAAAAACAAGATTGCAGACCTTCTGAGATACAAGACCACAAAATCCGACGGCAAGTGGCGGTCGCTTCAGGATTACGTAAAAGACATGCAGCCGGACCAGAAGGAAATATTCTTCATTACCGGTGAGAACCTCTCGGCACTGAGCAACAGCCCGCTTCTTGAGCAACTCAAGAAAAAAGACGTCGAGGTCCTGCTGATGACCGACCCCATCGACGAGTGGGTGACCCAGTCCCTGACCGAATACGACGGCAAGAAGCTCAAAAGTGCGGAAAAGGGTGACCTCGACCTCGACAAGGTTGACGAAGACAAAAAAGATAAATTTGAATCCCTGTTCAAGCATATCCGGGTGCAACTGGAAGACACCATCAAGGAGGTCCGCCCGTCCACACGTCTGACCGATTCGGTGGCCTGCCTGTCCGGCGACACCTATGACATGAGCGGGTATATGGAAAAAATTCTAAAGGCCACGGGCCAGGAGACACCACAGAACAAGCGTGTGCTGGAACTTAACATGGGTCACCCGGTCATGGGGAAAATCCACGGGATGTTTGAAGCGGATAAATCGGATGACAAACTCAACGACTACATCCTTCTGCTGCTCGATCTTGCCATCATCGCGGAAGGGGGCAAGATGGAGGATCCGTCTAAATTCTCCAAACTGGTCGGAAATCTGATGGCGGGTACCTAAGTAGTGAATTAGGCTTCGCTTTCAGCTACGACCCAACAAGTCGGAAAACCGAAAAAATAAAATTGGGTTTGTACCCGAAACGGATGACATGTCCGTCCCGGGTATAAACCTTTAAAGAAGCCGCTCAACGAAATCCGCCTGAGACGGAACGGATGGATACCACCCGCAAGATCCAATTGCCTGATGGCAGTAGAGACTTTACAAGGGGATTAAGAACTACCTTGGACAAGCCCCTTTACATTGCCTTTATGATTCGATACGTATCCTTTACAGAAAAATGATGGAATCGGCCTGTAACCGCAAAAGGTAAAAAAAAGGACCCTGGATCGAAACGTCGAAATGGATTTCGTTTCATGAACTGGATAGAATACTGGTCAGATCACAAGATTAACGATTCTTTCTGGGAAAAAAATATAGAACATTACTGCACAAACCTTCCCCGGCTGACGCCGCTGTCGAAAGAATTTGACATCCTCGATTATGGATCCGGTCCCGGCTACGCTGCAAAGTACCTGTCCCAAAAAGTAAATGCATTTTATCTTATCGAGCCTTCCGAAATATTACTGGAAAAATCTAAACGGAACAATAATGGCAATCCGAACATCGTATATCATCTTCTCAAAGATGCCGAAGACCTAAAGGATATCTATGGCAAAGACCGGTTTGATGTCATCCTGGTCAATTCGGTCATGCAGTACATCCCTCCTGCCCGGATTCAGATACTCCTGAACATATTTTATCATATGCTGAAGCCGGACGGGAAAGTCGTTATCTCGGACATTGTTCCGAAACATTCACTGCTGATCCAGGATGTACTCCCCTCCTTACGATTCTGTCGAAAAACAGGCATGCTCTTGGCTTTTTTAAAATTTTCAACCGCTGAAATCAAAAAACTTACCATGCGCTCACGATTGAAATTCTGGACCTATTCGAAGAATGAACTGGAAAAACTGTTTTCCGTCGGCTACACCATCCGATGGGCGGACAACCCCACTGTGTTATCCAACCGAATGTGTGCGGTGCTCTCGAAAAACGGCGCGATAAAACCCTGATCGGTTTCAGATTTTATGGGCTGTTTCGGCATCGGTCACGCAAAAATATTTCTGATTTTGACTTAAATCAAATACGCCTGATACCCGTCCATCGTATACTGGATAAAAATAATGGAAGCCTGTGAGGCTTCCCGGCCCCGGACCCAAGCCGTGGCCATCCATTACATATTTAATCCGGAAGAGGAGGTAACGACATGCATGACGGGTGTTCAGGAAGTTTTGTAGACGGCAAGGAGATTGCCGACAAGGTGCGGATGATGGGTTACCATGATATGCTCATACAGACCCCCCTCGATATGGTCTGTGCAAACTGCAACGGATCATTTAAGATGGAAACGATGGTTTCGCACTGCCCGCTGTGCGATATGGTCTATGCCGTTACACCGTGTCATGCAAACAATCCCCAGTCGGTATTGCCGGCAGGCATCGGCTATTGATACCCTGATTGAGCCAGGGCGCTATCAGGGAGAGATCAGCAATCAGCTTTTATTGAAAATTGGAAGTTTTTAATCTCTTTCATGCAAGAGGTGCCATGAATCCGCTCATTATACTCAGAAAACAGCTCGACGATCTGGAAGAAAAGATCGCGGAAACTCGAAAAAGGCTTCCGGCGCATTCGGCAAAGCCGCCGGTCATGATGGATCTGCTTGCGCTCGAAGATGAATATGATGCCGTCATGAAACAGATTGAAACGCTCAAACAAACGGTGGGAGAGTAAGCGAATGGGGCCGGTTTTTTTAAAACATCAAACAAGCCTCATGGGGAGAATTAGAGGTTCTCATCTAAAACCGCCGGTTTCCAAAGGTCTCCCTTGATCTACCAGGGAAGCACTAAAGATGTTTTAAAAAACGTATCGATAATGCCGATGGTCAAACCGATGAGGGCGCCGTAGAATATGGTGAAACATATGTCAGCAATTGTTTTCATTTCAATACCCGTGATCCTTATTTGACGATAAACCAACCAATATTTCTACCTTCGGTATCATGGCGAAAATACTTTAGAATCATTCGACTTTTGCATGCATTTTTTTACCGCGCCGCCTTGGTCATGTGCCGGGCCGGAAAAACACTTAAAGCGATACTGTAATTCGATGAAAGGGAATTGAGATGCAACTGACAGATGAATTCAGGAAAATCATCACCGGATTGGCGGAAAAATTTACCATCCCGGTCATAGAAGACATTTTCTTCCCGCCCGTTTTTAAAGGCGGTCAACCCAAAGATTGCGAATTTATGGCCATCCGCCTGCAGGGCGGCGCAGCCGGCATCAGCTACGTTCTCATACCGGATGAGAAAATGGCTGTCTACACGGCTTTGAACCCGAAGGATTTTATCGGAAAAGATCCGTGTGAGTATGCGCACCGATTCGGCAGTGAGGGCCCGGTTGAAACGGTCGTCGGTCTGGCGGCGATCAACGCGGTTTGTCAGCACGTGATGCGGGAGATCGATTTTTCGGTCGATTTTACCACCGATTCTCTGGGGCTCTTGTCGGTATCTGAAGGAGACAGGGTCGGTATGGTCGGACTGTTCTCTCCCCTGGTTCAAGCCATTGAGGACGCCGGCGCAAAGCTGGTTGTCATCGAAAAAAACGAACAGCTGATTGACCGGTTTCCCGGCCTGTCCGTAACACTCGACCCGTCAGAACTGACCCGATGCAACAAGATCTTATGCACCAGCACGACGCTGCTGAACAATTCCCTGGATGACATTCTATCCCATTGTTCACCAGAGGCGTTTATATCGATCATCGGCCCGACAGCGGGATATTTTCCGGACCCGCTCTTTGCCCGCGGTGTCGATGTGGTGGGCGGAAGGGTGGTAAAGGATGGAGCGATGCTGCTGCAATTGCTGGCAGAAAGAAAACGCTGGGGAGATGCCACGCAAAAAATATGTTTCCAAAAAAGAACCTACACCGGAATACTCTAATCCGGGTCCCGCCCCTTTACTGCCTTGAAAACAGCCGACTTAATAAAATAGGTTAGGCCGTTATTGCGGGGTTGGATACAACAGATTCAATGTCTGTTCGCCTCAAAACATAACCGGGGGAAAACTTTCCATTGAAAAGGGTGGTGTGGATTTGATATGAAGACTACCGCAATGATTTATCGGTAAACTGTGACTGTTTAAATTTTCGGGAATAGACATGACCCTCCAAAGAGCCATCAGACTGGCGCATCTCTATATCGTATACGGTGTCTACAAAATCACCGGAACCGGGCCCTTCGGCCCCAATCGGGCAGAATACGTTCACGTCCCCATTGAGACAAACGGCAATCCCCTTAAAGCAGCACTTGTTAAACACCATGTGAAACAGTTCCACGGGGCATCCTGTTCGGTCGCCTCGGTGGTTTCCGCTGTTAATGCCGTAAAGAACCTGCAGGCGGAAGGGGCCGTTCCCATCAGCCAGATGGACATCCTCGAAAGGGTAAAAACCGCAAACTGGAAAGAGAGGATGCTCGACAAGGATTACAAGAGACGGCGCGGGCTTCCCCTTTCTGTACTCGGAGATGTGGTCAAAAGCAGCCTTGATGCCTATAACATCGAGTATAAGGCCATTGAAACGGTTCCGGCCACAAAGGACCCCCACCGGTCGAAAAAGATCCGTGAGGTCCTGTTTAACAGGCTCCGTGAGTTTGAAGAGCGGGGAGACTGTCTGATCATCGCTCACTTTGACCAGGGCGCATATGTGCCGACCTTAAACATCCCCCACATATCCCCGGTCGGGGGATTCGATACGAAAACCGGGAAGGTTCTTGTTCTGGATGTGGATCCGGAAGAGGAAAAACACTACCGAATCGGATTCGACACTTTTTACAAGGGGCTTTCCAGCAACTGTCACCGGGTGTTTCATTCAACCGGATTCGGCCGCGGCGGGTATGTTTTCGTCAGGCTGCCCTGATGGCCGGGGACTCCGCAGCAGGGTGACCAATATCAGTCCTGCCACGGCCAGTCCGACCAGGATGATGAAAACCAGCCGATAGCTTCCGGTCACATCAAAGATACGTCCGGCCAGCAGCGGGCCGACAGACCCCCCCACCGAACCGCTGAAAAGCACGAGCCCGTAGAGTACGCCGTGGGATCCGGTACCGAACATTTCCGCCATTGTGGGAGATACGACGGTAAAGAGGCCGCCGTGGGCAAAGCCGTATATACCGGCAACCGCATACAGCATCCATGCCTTTGTGGCAAACTGCAGAAAGATCAGCCCGCAGACAAGTATGATAAAGCAGATGATCAGCGACTGTTTCCCGCCGATCCTGTCGACAGCCGCACCCATGACAAACCGTCCGACCATGCTCACCCCGCCGATCATCGACAGTACGCCCGCTGCAGTTGCGGGGGCCAGGCCGAGGTCTCTTGCATGCGGTACGATGTGCACAATGACGGTAAACAGGCAGAAAAAAAGTGCAAACCAGGTAACGCTCATGATCCAGAACGGAATCATCCGGAGCGCATCCCGAAGCCGTATCCCCTCCTCTCTGGATTCGGCCCCATCGCCGTCGGCATGGGCAAAAACACCATCGGGCAAAAGACCCATCTCCTGGGGGTCTCGACGCATAAGCTGGGCAAATACGACCATGGTCACCAGAACAAGGGCCCCGAGAATCGAGCAGGCGTTTCGCCAACCCCAGGCCGCGATGAGTCCCGAGGCAATCAGCGGCACCAGGAGCTGACCGGCCCCGGTGCCAACCTTGACAATGCCGGTCATCATCCCCCGGCGTTTTACGAACCAGCGTGCGATGGTAGAGAGCGTCACCACATCATGGGTGCATAGGCCGATTCCCACCAGTCCGCCGTAAAACAGGTAAAGCTGCCACGGCGCCTGCAACCGGGACATGAGCAGGTACCCCGATCCGAACGAGATCCCGGAGACTGCGATGAGGATTTTCGGACCGATCCGGTCGTTCAGCCTGCCGGCAAGGATCCCCACAGATCCCATAAGCAAAAAGGCAAGCGAAGATGCACCCGATATGGTTGCCCGGGACCAGCCGTACTCGTTTTGGAGCTCTTTGAAAAAAATGCCGTATGCGAACAGGGCACCGATGCACACCCCCTGGATGACAAAACTGGCCGCTACGATATTGTAGCCGTAAAAATACTTCCCTCTCACGCTGCCTCCTTATGGGTGATAACGGTTTATATAACGCCCTTCTGCTCAATTCCCGAATGTCACTTCTCCAGGCGAGGCTTTCGAAGGATGGCAAAAGATGCGGCTGCGACCAGCAGGCTCACCGAAAAGGTAACAAGAACCCGATCATAGCTCGCGGTCGTATCATATACCCATCCGGCAAAAACAGGGGAGGAAAAGGTGGCGACTCCGTACGATACACCCATAATACCGCGCAGGGTACCGTATGTTCCGCGGCCGAAAAAATCACCGATCAGAGACCAGCCGAGAGGGGCGATCCCCATGGTAATGGCCAGTGCAATGGGAAAAAAATAGACAACCGGCCCGGCCTGGCTCAGCGAAAGCCCGATCATCGCAAGGATGGTGGGCAGAATGCACAGGCTGCACAGAAGCGGTTTGTTCCAGCGATCCCCCACCCACCCGATGGCGAGCGTCGTAAGGATGCTGACAAAGGCAAAAAGGCTCACCAGATAGGCACTGTTTACCTCGGAAACACCCTTCCAGACCAGGATGGGAACCAGATGGGTATTTAAGGCGACCGTTACGAGTATCCTCAGGGTAATGCCGGCCATGAGAATCCAATAGGTCGGGGTCCTCAATGCCTGTTTTACTGAAAAGTCGGGTTCCGTTGGATTGGGCAACGTGCATCCGGATGCTTCAGATTCGGTAAGGGCTCGGGGCGGGTCCCCGTCCGGTCTGAGTCCGATCGCTTCGGGGGACTTATGGAAAGGAATCGCTGCCGGAAGGGCCACAATCAGAATGACCACCCCGGAGGTGACCGCACCGGCCCGCCACCCGAAGTCCAGGATGATATGGGAGAGGATCGGTGCCATGATCATCCCCCCGACGCTTGCCGAGGCAGCAATGCAGGCGAATCCGATGCCCCGATGGCGGATAAACCAGTTATTGACCCCTGCGGTGATGGGATGGAAAAAACCGGCGTTGGACCCCAGGGAGACCACAAACACATAAACAAAGAAAAAGGACCAGAAACCCCGTGTCAATGCCAGCAGAATAAGACCGATGCCTGCCATGCCCGCCCCGATAAAAATCATTAACCGGGAACCGAACCGGTCGATAAGATGCCCAACCACAGGGCCTTCGACTCCCCCTTCCAGCCGGGCTGCGCCATAGAGAAGAGATATCGCAGCGCTGCTAACGCCAAAATCACGTTTTAACGGGAGAAAAAAAACAGTGAAACTCTGGTAGAGAATCCCCATACCGACCGCGTTGATCAGAGCACCGAGTGCGACGATCCACCAGCCGTAGAATATGCGTCCCTTTACCGATGAGAAACGGTGGGATAACCGGGGAAGAAATCGATTCTGCGGCATTAAATGTCTTTCCGGGTCTGGTCCATGGCAGCGGCATGGCCGCCCGTGCTTCCACAGGAACCCCGGCCCACTTTCACCGGTTTCCCCGTGGCTGCGGATCTTTCCATGGCCAGAACCATTTCCATGGAATTGCGGGCGTCCGGCACATACGAGATAATCGGGGTTCCGTATAGAATGCCGTTTACGAGATCGTCGATCTCCTGCTGAAAGGGATGGGGGTTATTTTCGACGGCTTTTGCATGTTCGCAGGCCACCTGGCCTGCCCCGCGAATCCCGACGCCGAACCTTTCCGTTTCACTGCGCATTCATCTCGCCCCTCTACCCGGTTGCCGAAAGAATCACACGGGGGTGCACCATTTCTCAATAAACCGTATCAACGTTTCGGCTGCGGTGACCATGTCGGCAAGATGGACCCTTTCGGTCGCCGAATGGGCATCCTCTATTCTTCCCGGCCCGAAAACAACCGTCGGCATATTGCCGATTCTTGAAAAAAGCCGGGCATCACAGCTGACGTTCCAGCCGGTGATTTCATCCTGGGCTTCTGTTTCTTTTGCGGCCGAATGAAACGTCTGGACCAGAGGGTGTCCGATGGGTGTTTCGAAACTGTCGTTATGGAGCCTGGGAAACGTGAGTCGGTACCGGTGCTTTAATTCCTTGCTCCCCTGGGCCTCGATCCGGCTGACCACATCCTCTTTGACTTGGGCCATGGGCCGGTTCGGTAAAAATCCGATGCCCCCCTCCATAACCGCCGAGCCCGCAACGATGGAGGGGAGTTCTCCTCCATGGAGGATACCGATATTTACCTGGGCCGGCAGCCGATAATGTGCAAACAGGGGCTGGTCTTCACCATCCCGGACAAGTTCCTGCTCGTAACGGTACAGAATATCGATGACTTCCCGGGCCAGGTCGATGGCATTGATACCGGCTTCCTTGCGGCCCATATGACAGGGTTTTCCCTCAAACTCGAACCGGAACCAGATGGCCCCCCGATTGGCCGGATGAAGCGCAAGGTCCGTCGGTTCGAGCACGACAACCCCATCGGCACGGCTCCCCTGCCGGATGCGTGCGAGGCTGCCGTTTCCCCCTGCCTCCTCTTCAATGACCATCTGGAAAATGACATCACCCCCAGGCCTGATGCCGAGGATCTCCATGGCACGGGCAGCCAGATACATGGTGGCCACGCACCCCTTGGCATCACACGCCCCCCTGCCGAAGATCCAGTCGCCATCGGTCCGGGGTTGAAACGCTTCAGGCCACTGGTGCGGCGGTACCACATCGACATGAGTGTTGATGATGACACTTCTGCCGGTTTTTTCCCCTTCAATACAAACCTCCAGATTGTCGCGGCCGTCATATTTCAAATCGCTTTCCAGATGGGCATACTCCGGATCCGACTTGATGGTTTCCGGAACCGGATGACGCCGGACAGGAAAGCCGGCCGATTTCCATTTCCGATCCAGCAACGCCAGCACATCCGCCTCATTTCCGGAGATGCTCGGACAGGCGATCATTTCCAGTAATAGCTCTTTTGTCTGGGGTACAAATCCCCATAGCTGTTTGCGAAGGGTTTCCTTGTCGACCACAGCAGTCATAGGCAGCAACCTCTCCCTTTACTTTTCCTGGGACCAGTGAGCCTCTGTTTTACCGGATTCCAGGAATGTCCGTTTCACCGCGAGGCTGTCGTAAACCCACAAAATCTTCATCGGTTTTCCGCTCTGGTTGTAAAATCGATGGGCAACACCGGCCGGTACAAAAGTCGTGTCCGGTGCGGTCAATGCGTATTCGTGCCCGTCTATTTCCGCGATTGCACTCCCCTCGAGAATGGTCACCTGTTCCTGGCAGTTGTGGGCGTGCACATCGATGGCCGCACCATCCTGAAACTCCGTAATCCCGGTTGTAAGACACGCAGATCCGATTTCCTGCCGGGCAAGGGGCCATGCTCGCAGGCCCGGGCCCCGGCCGATGGATTCCATCTCCTGAATCTTTAATACATGTACTTTCAGGCCCATTTAAAAACCTCCCGCCTATGTTTTGGTAAACGATCCCGGATAATCAGTGATGGCAAATCTTAATACCCGGATTCTCAAATACGGTTACCTATAACAATTGCCTTATTCGTTCTATGAGAAAGTTTGAAGTGCCTAAAGTTAAGGTATGCTATCAATTTTAGCTCACTTTAGCTCATTTCAAATTTCAAGCTTTAAATGCCATCTTATACAGAATTGCTGCCTCGGCTGCGATAATGCTCCGGTACGGTTCTGTTACTTAATCGTTGCCGAATCCCGGATGACCCCTAAGATCCGCTCGGGGGCGACCTCTATTCCGGTCCACAGGGCAAAGGTGTGCCTGGCCTGATTTGCAAGGGACGTGAGGCCGTCGACAAACCGGATGCCTCTTTCCCGGGCCATCTCCTGCCAGATGTTCCGGGGGTGACCGTAATTGAGATCGATCACCAGTTTACAGTTCGGCAACTGGAGACGGCTTGCCAGTTCCATCAGTTCCGGAGCCGCATCAGGGGCGGAAACCGATGTGGCATTGACAAGAAGATCTATTGGAAGCGGTCGGTCCGGCAGCCTGTCCAGGGATATGGCCTCTCCGCCGATCTGGTTGACGATGGTGCCGATGTTTTTCCGGCTGCGGCCGGCAACCAGAATCTGCTCCGTCTGAATCCATTTGAGGATAAAGACAACCGCCCTGGCCACCCCCCCCGTCCCCAATACCAGCGCCGATTTTCCGGTGGCATTGAAACCGGCATCTTTTAAGGCATCCATAAAACCGATGGCGTTTGTGTTGTATCCTTTGAGTGTCTGCCCCTTGCAGACAATGGTGTTGATGGACCCGATAATGATCGCGCCCTCAGAGAGTTCATCCAGATGGGGGATAACGGCTTCCTTAAAAGGGGCTGTGACATTGGCGCCGGCTGTATTCAGGGATCTGATCTTGCGGATGGCCTCGCCGATTTGCCCGGGTTCGACCTTGAAAGGTGTGTAGGTTCCTTCCACGCCGGCCATATTCATGATTGAGGAAAATATCTCCGGGGATTTTGAACGAAAAACCTGTTCATCACCTAATATGTAGAAATGCTTTCCAGAGGCGCTGTCTCCCGGCACAGGGTCATCCGTCATTTCATCACCCCCTTCTATATATGTTGCTCAAATCTTATCAGGCTGCCCGGTTCGCCGGACAAAATCCCGGGTGAATAAATTAGGTACCGTATTTATAAATCAAAGGACCTATTGCTGCTTTTTCGATTTAAGGGTATTCTTATACCGTTGGTTCATGCTCTGTCCGATACCGGCCATCACTGCGGTGGTAAGATCAAAAGTTGCGTCCAGCACTGCTTCCGAAATCCCATCTTTCCCGGCGTCCGCCAGGCGTCGATCGATTCACGGCTGGCAGTTTCGAACAACGGCGACGGCAATGCCGATCAGCTTCTTTTCCCGTTCCGTGAGCAGATCGGTTGCGTGAGCATCCTGGTAGTATTTGCGAAAGTCTGCTTTTTTCTGCATCGGGTATCTCCTTAAAAATTTTTCTGATAATGTTGATCGATTGAACAAAATTTGTAAACCCTAATTTTCATCAAACATACCGAAAAAAGCTTGACCCGATTCGGATATTGGATAATCTGGGGCTTTGTAGATATTTTTATGCGGGGAGGATCCATTCCATGCGTCTTCAATCCAAAGTTACCCTCATTACCGGGGCTGCCGGCGGTATCGGCGGCGAAATATCGCTTCTTTTTGCCAAAGAGGGCGCCCAGGTCATTGTTTCCGATCTGGATGAATCGAAAGGTGCACACCTGGTGGAACAGATCCGCAGAGAAGGCGGGACAGCAGACTTTGTCTATCTGGATGTAACCGATGAGCCGGGATGGATAGCAGCCATCCGGTTTGCCGAGCAGACGTACGGTCGATTGGATGTTTTGATCAACAACGCCGGCATCAGCATCCGGCAGCCGCTTGAGGCCTATACCGTTGAGATGTGGGACCGTATGATGGCCGTCAATGTCAAAGGTGTATTTCTGGGGATGAAACACGCCATTCCCGTTTTGCGGAAAACAGGCGGCGGCAGCATTATCAACATGTCTTCCATTGCCGGGCTGGTGGGCCATGAACATTCATCCGAGGCTTATATAGCCACAAAAGGTGCCGTCACCCTCCTGACCAAAGGTACCGCCGTCCGCTATGCCGGGGACAACATCCGGATAAACTCCATCCATCCGTGTACCGTGGATACCCCGCTGGTTGAAGAGCTTTTCAAAAATCCCGATCTAAAGCGCGCAAGGTACGCGGAGGTGCCCATGGGCAGACTGGCATCGGTCCGGGATGTGGCCAATGCCGCCCTGTTTCTGGCCTCTGACGATGCGGCGTTTCTGACCGGTGTGGCATTACCCGTTGACGGCGGAATGACGGCATATTGAAACGACAGCCCTTTGAAACTTTGAAATGGTTCAATCTTTTCGGTATCGCATCCGGATCCCATGGTTTAACGAAAGAAGAATCTCTTCGGGGCTCAGCGCTTTTGGAAAAAAGGTTCCGGATATCTGAGCACCCCGGATACTGGCGCCTTCCAGATTGCAGGTGCTCATGTTCAATCCGCGCAGGTCGGCCTGTCGAAAATAGCTGTTTGAGAAATCAACGCCTTCAACATTCAGTTTCCGCAGATCCATCCCTCGAAAATCCATCCCCGTCAAATCACACCGTTCCCCCTGTGCCCACCGTTTCGAAAATGCCTCCATTTTTTCTTCTCGCAACAGCATGCACATATCGTCTTGTTTCATTTTGGGTTTTTCGTCTTTCATAGCGCATCCTCTCAAACCGGGTTTTTTCGGGACCATATTATACATATCGGCAAAAATGGAAAAAACATGACGGTATCAGGACTTGCGGGGAGATTGTCTGGAGCACCAAAAATAAAAAACCGCCCCGTTTCATACGGCAGGGCGGTTTCTAAAGAAATTACCTCGAATCCTGAAATGCCGTGTTTTTCCAGGAATCAGCAAGCCTCGGCCTGACGGCTTCGGTAAGGGTCAACCGTTCGGAAAATATCCACAAACACCCAAGACAAAAAAGGTAATTTTATTCAAATCGAAGACAAAATAATGTTTCCATCGAACATGTCAAGGCGGATCCGAATTTTTTTTCTGGCTGTCTACAAAAAATGAATGACCTCTTCCAATAGGCTTTGGAGGTGAGCCGATCCGCAGATTATTCGGGCAAAGGGCAAGGAGCAGAGGGCATAGAGAATATTAGGATACCGCTCATACCCTATGCTCCATGCTCCATGCTCAAGCCATGCGCCCGTTCAGGGCCAGGTAGACGAGGGCAACCTGCATTTTTGTCAGAAATACCAGATTCGATATTTCCATGGCCTCATTGATGCCGTGTATGCCGGGACGGGTGGTATCCGAATCCGGCGTCAACGGGGCAAACCCATAGACCTGGGCGCCTAAGGGGCGCACACATCTGGAATCGGTAAAACCCGCAGTAAGATTCGGAATCATGAGGATATCCCGGTCCAGCACAAGCTCTGTTGCACGTTTCATAAGATCGACAAAGGGGCTGTCTGCAGGTGAGGCGTTTGAAACCGCCCATATGTCGAGGGTATAGCTGATGCCGTCGATGCCCGCGGTCAATTTATCCAACTCCTGCCGCACGTACGCTTCATCCTGATGCGGGAGGGTGCGCACGTCACAGGTAAGGGTGGCTGTTGCGGGGATGCTGTTCGATTTGGCGCCGGCAGCCGTCAGGGTCGGTGTTATCGACATGCGCGAAATACCTGTCAAATCCCTGGCAAGTCCTTTGTTGCGCGTTTCAAGCGCATCCAGGAGTCGGTCGATGTTTTCCGGGGTGGCTTCCTCTGCAACACCGAACAGGCCCAGCTTTTCAAAAACAGGCACCCTCAGATCGATTTCAGCCGCATCCTGGTACCTGCGCAACCGTTTCAGCAGTTCGGACAGTTTATAAAGGGGGTTGTCCGCATACCAGGGGCGTGCACCGTGGGCGCTTCTGCCGGCCAGGGTGAATCGGGCCTCCATCCGCCCCTTCTCGCCCACCGGAAACAGATAGGCTTGCCCTCCGGCTACGGTCTTTAGCGGCATCCCGCCCCCTTCGTTGACCGCCCAGTCTGCGCGGATCTTATCCGGGTGATTTTCAGCAAGCCACTGAATGCCGTAAAAACCGCCGGACTCTTCGTCTGCAGCAGCCAGGAGACGAAGTTCCCCGCCCAACGAAATGCCGGCGCGTTTGAGCAGGATCATCGACATGGCATTGGAGGCGACCAGCGCTTTGCAGTCTTCGCTGCCGCGGCCCCAGACTTTGCCGTCAACGATCTGCCCGCTGAAAGGCGGGACATCCCATTTGCTTTCATCCTCCACAGGAACCACGTCGATATGGGACATCAACATCAGTCGAGGGCCGGCGGTATTCCCCATGTGGGCGATAAAATTGCCTCTGCCGGGTGCGGATTCAAGGGTGGTGTTTAAGATGCCTTCAGCCTCGAACCGCTGTTCCAGGAACCTGCAAACCGCTGTTTCGTTACCGCTTTCGACAGCCCCGGTGTTTACGGTGGGGATACGGACAAGTTCCTGCTCAAGGGTTACCAGTTCATCGACTGCTGCATCGACCATTTCAAACAGTTTTTCAATTGCCTGATCCTTTTCCAATCTATTCTCCTCTCCCTTGCCGCTCATCGGGGCTGCGGGGTCGTTCATTTGCGGGATCGGGGTGTCTACTTATTTTAATAAAGGACACCCCTCCCCTCATTAACGATATCGATTCGCCCTCCCCGGGATGTTTCGCACTACAGGACGGCAATCGCCTCTATCTCAACGATTAAATCCTCTCTGGCCAGGGCTGCCACGCCGACACAGGATCGTGCAGGCGGATCGCTGTCAAAATAGCCGACATAGACTTCGTTCATTTCCGTAAAGTCCTTCATATCGGTAATAAAAACCAGGCATTTGATAATTTTGTCCATGGAACTGCCGGCGGCTTCAAGGAGCAGTTTGATGTTTTCCATAATCTGTCGGGTCTGCGCCTGGATACCGGGGCCGGCCAGTTCTCCGGTTTCAGGATCAATGCCGACCTGGCCCGCAGTGTATACCAGATTATCGACCTTGACTGCAGGGGAGAGGACAGGCGTCGGTTTGTTCAGGGGATTGATAATTTCACGTTTCATGAGATCTCCTTTTTTTTGTGGTTCACGGCTTATCCGACGGTGTTTCAAGTTGCACGGTGCAACACCTTTACAGCAGCCGAATCCGGTGAACCGGTTTCAATAAAAATATGACATTATCGGTAATCTTCCCGCACCGGATGGAATACATCAAGAACCCGACAGGCCTTTAACGGTTGACTGGAATGAACCGCATGGGGCGGAATGACCACAACGCCACCCGATTCGACGCGCCGGGTTTCTCCGTCCACAGTAAAATCGCACGCCCCCTCAATTACGTACATCACCTGCTCGTGGGGATGGGAATGGGACGGAAGTGAAGATTCCGGGGAAATATCCCAAAATGCAAAGGTCATGGTATCGGAGTGGACAAATCGCGCCTTCATTCCGGCAACCGGCTCTTTTGCCTCCACCTCATTTATGTTCTGATAATCCATCGTCGTCTACTCCTTCCTTATTTAAGCTTCCCGTTGGTAAACACATCCCACCGTAAAGCGGCCCGGGCAACACTCCGTTCGATGTCCTCGGCCGGAATCAACCGTCGCTCGGCCAGATCTTCAGCCGCCTTTTTCACCTCTGCCAGATACGACGCCCGGCTCTGGTATCTTTCTTCGATGGATGGCCGCGGGTCGCCGGCGGCCAGTCGATCGGCTTTGGTGGCTGGAAACGGAAATGTCGACCCCCGGAACCCGCCGGTGAGACCGACCGGTTGATCCGGAGCCCCCATTTCCGGATGCCGCGTGTTCCAGGGTGTGTAGGTTGCAAGGGGTACCGGCATATCCGGCGACATCAGGCCGGCAACTTCATTGCCGTCGCCATCGATGCCTGAAACAATCGGCCCATATGGCTCGGCCGGTCTGGGCGGCAATATCTCAAGCCGGATGGTGTGGTCGCCGCCGCCAAAATCGAGCCGGCGCGGTATGGGAATATGCGGTGGAAATACCACCCCGGGAAGGTTTTCAAAAAAGGCCCGTAGGGCATCCGGAACGGCGGCCGTGTCTTTGCTGATTTCCGGAACGCTGCTTTCCGGGGGATCGACGCCGTTTGCCGCCCACTGGTGCAAATTCTCAAGCATCCCCCGCATCAGGGGCGTGTAATCGAGACTGTTGTAATCGTTTTGCGCTTTCATCCCGTCTGCGGCCTGGATGCGTGTCAGGGGCCAGAACCCCGGGCCGTGCTGGGCACCGGCGAGCGCGTAAACCCGCGTATCGCTGTCAGGTGAAATATCGAAGGTACCGTCCGGATCGGTGTGATTGAGCGAGGCGTCACCCCGCCAGTACTCGGCAGCCGTGTTGCTGATAAAAACCTTAAGACGCGAGCCGCGGCTGCGCAGACGTGCTAAGAAGGCACCGGTTTCCCCTGTCTTCGGATCGGTCGATTCACCGGGTGTAAACGGGAAAAGATGCGCAATGACCGAGGGAAGATCTTTTGAGGGCTGGCCGAAGCGCTGGTTGAATTCTCCGCGCATCCCGCCGCCCACATGGGGCAGTACGCCGTCGAAGGCCTCGTTTCCGTCCTCATCACGGTTGAGGTCTTCGTAAAGATAGGATCGTAAAAACCGGCCGCTCTGGGAAACGCCGAATGTGTATGCATGGTCGATCTGGCCGGCACAGGGGTTGCCCGCATCCGCGCCACCGTTCTTTAACCAGTTGACCGAATCGCGCATGGCCAGAAACCCCAACCCCATGATCGGCGCGCCCACAGTGGTATAGGTGAGCTGGTACATGCGGCCCGGCTCAAATCCGTTGTCGAGGCGAATGTGATTCGCATCCGTAACCGGCGAACCGTTTTCGTCGCGGGCAAACCGCCACCGTTTTCTTGAAATCTCATCGGGCGCTGAATCCGGGTGGTCGCGCACCGTCAGGAGTGCATCCGCCTCATTCACGTCAAGGGCCGGACGCGGCGTGTGGTCCCGGTCGGAGAGTAGAAAATGGGGGACCGGGGCCATGGCCTGAAACTGTGAAAAAACGCGGCCGGACAGAGGCCCGCCCTGATCATCCAACGCTTCTGGCCCACGCAGCCGCTGGAGTGCGGGCCACGGCGGCGCATCGGCCTGCCAGCCCGTCCAAACAACGGTCCATCCCTCCCGCATCAGATAGCCGTTTCCCACATCAAGTAGTTTGTCCACAGGGGTATCCGGTTGTATCGCCTCGCGTTCGGAACTGTTGAAAAAGCTCAGCGCAAGCCGCTTTCCCCGGTTTAACACGTCAAACAGGATGCGCCGGCTGCCCCGGGCCGCATCCACCGGCCTTAGAATAACGATATCGGATTCAAAAATAATCCGCCCGTCTGCGTTGCGGGGTGCAAGTCCGATATCGGTAATACGTTGGTTGGCCGGGTGCAGGGGGTCGGCAGCGAACCTGATCACCCCGCGAATCTCCTCGTAACTTCCCGCATCTCCGAATACCTGTCCGTCGGCAAGGGGTCTGCGAATCTTTATCTCCAGTCCGGTTACGGTCATCTGTTCCTCCTGTATGTCGATTTTAATTCCATTTTGAGATGTATCATCTCATCTGTCTTTTTTCCATACCAACTTTATTCAATCTTCAGGGTGTTGCAATTGCGGTAAAAAATGTTAAATCATATCCTAACTGGAACAGCATAGAGTTGCCGATTGATTATTGAAAATATTCAATTCTTGAAAAAGGAGGTAGTTTTGTCTCAGATGCTGATGGAAAAACTTGGAGTGGATCTGCTGCTTTTGAATGGGAAGGTAATAACGGTCGATGCCGAAGACACGGTGACGGAAGCGGTTGCCGTCAAAGACGGCAGGATACTGATGACCGGTTCTTCGGATGAAATCAGCGCCTTGGCAGGCAGCAAAACACGCAAAATCGACCTTAAGGGAAAGACATTACTGCCGGGCTTTATCGACACCCACGAGCACTGTATCAAACGGACCCTGCAAAAGGATTGGGTTTTCTGCGGGTCCCCGGCTGTGGAATCTGTCGACGACATGGTGGATGTTTTATCAGCCAAGGCAGCAACAAAGGCAGAGGGTGAATGGGTGATCGGTTACTGGTTTGACGAATCAAAGTGGGAGACCCAACAGTTCCCCACGTGCCATGACTTAGATCACGCCACAACCCGTCATCCCATTTTTGTGCTCCGGGCAGGCGGCCACAACGCCGTGGCCAACAGCCTGGCACTGAAAACCGTCGGTATCGACAAACATTTACCGGATCCTGATGGCGGGCATATCGAAAGAGACAAGAACGGAACCCCCACTGGCCGGCTGGATGAATTGGCGGCCATGGATCTGGTGCGGGGAAAAATCCCGGTACCCGGCCCTGAGGAATCCGTGGAGATAATGGTCCGCAACTGGCCCGAGGTTGAAGAAGAGCTGCTCAGCTGGGGATTGACCACCATGCACGAAGCTCATATCAAAGCCCCCCAGGCAAGAGCGTATCAGGCGCTCCTGGCCTCCGGCAAATTGCGCATTCGAACCGGCTTGATGTTAGACGGCATGGCACCCTATGAAGGCCATGCAACCGACGATCTTTCCCGGCAGGGGCTCCAGACCGGCTTCGGCTGGGGCGATATGCTCTATATTACCGGCGTCAAACTCGGCACCGACGGTGCCATGGGCTCACGCACCGCCGCTTTGAATGAACCTTATGAGACAGAGCCCGAAAACTGCGGCATCAACCGGGTCACCCTGGAAGAGCTCACAAACGAGTTGACCCGGTGCCACCGGGCCGGGTTGCGGGTCTGCACCCATGCCATCGGCGATCAGGCCATCGACCTGACGCTGGATGCCATTGAAGCGGCCGTGGAGAGTGCGCCATGGGACGATCATCGCCACCGGATAGAGCATGCCGGCTATGTGACACCGGCCCAGTTTGATCGTATGAAACGCCTCGGCGTGATCGTTTCGGCCTCCATCGGCTTTTGCTATCCCATCGGAGACAGCCATTATGATGCCCTGGGTGCCCACCGGATGAAAGGTTATTATCCCATGCGCAGCTTCAGGGACAACGGCATTGTCGCCGCTGGAAACAGCGACGGGTTCGGAACCTCCTGGGCCCTGACGGGTATCTATGGGTGTGTCACCCGAAAGACGAAAGGCGGCAGGGTTTTGGCGAAACAGGAATGCATCCCGGTTATGGATGCCATCCGCGCCTATACCATCAACGGCGCCTACCTTGAGGGCAAAGAGACCGAGAAAGGTTCCATCGAGCCGGGAAAACTCGCCGACTTTGTGGTGCTGGATCGGGATATCACAACCACCGACCCGGAAGAGATACTGGAAGCGGTCGTGTTGATGACCATCGTCGACGGCAATGTTGTCTACGAAAAAGTTTAAAATGCCTAAAATATGAAGTGCCTGAAGGCAGAGGGCATAGAGCAGAGAGAATATGTGAGCACCGTTTATACCCTATGCTCCATGCCCTATGCTCCATGCTCAATCATTCAAATCCTATGGGCCTCACCTGAGCTTTCGGAATAACCGAATTTGCGAGTTGGAACACTCAGACACCCAGGCATACTGTAGAAAGGGAATTATCATGGAAAAGCGGTTTGATATCGTGCTTAAAAACGGAAGGGTGGAGGACCCGGTCAACAACCGATCCGGGTGTTTCGATGTCGGTATTGAAGGGGGCCTGATTTCCGAAATATCAGACCGCATCGACCCGTCACTCTCCGACGAATGTTTCGACGTTGCCGGATTCTACGTGATCCCCGGGATTATCGACCTCCATGTTCATGTAGGCTCTTCCATACGAGGGCGCTACGGGCATAAAATGATGGCACAGGCCGGTGTGACCACGGCTCTGAATATGGCCGGGACCATGGATTCCCTGCTCGATTTTGCCCGGGATTTCGGTGCCGGATTGAATCTGGCATCGCTCTATCGGGTTCAGCCGGAGGACACGGTAGAAGATACCGATCCTAAAACCGATGAACTGGAGGCATTGTTTCAGAAATCCCTGGAAAAAGGGGCCATCGGTTTAAAGATATTGGGGGGGCACTTTCCCATGACACCGGAAGCCACCGCCCGCACCATTGAAACGGCTGTCAAATACCGGGCATACATGGCGATTCATGCCGGAACCCTTAACACCCGGTCGAGTCTGGACGGATTCAAGGAGGCCGTCTCCCTTGCAGACGGACACCCCCTGCATCTTGCCCATGTAAACAGCTACACCAGAGGGCTGGACAAACCCTTTATGGAAGAGACCGAGGAGGCCATATCCCTTCTGATTGAAAACCCGAACATCTGTTCCGAATCTTATCTGTCCAGAATCAACGGGACCAGCGGCAGGTGCCGCAACGGCATTCCGGAAAGCAAAGCGACTCAGATCTGGCTGACTCATGGTGAATTCGAACCCACGGAAAAGGGGGTGGCCGATGCCATCATGGCCGGATGGGCCCAGGTCAACATGCCCTCGGGCGGCAGGGTTATTCTGGCAAGCGGCACGGATGCCATGACATGGTGGAAGGAAAAAGGGACCGACGCTGCCTTGAGCTTCAACGTCAACCCGCCCGAACCGAGGATCCGCCTGGCAACCGCCAAACGGGACAGACACGACTTTGTCATCGACAGCATCAGCACGGATGGCGGCGGAATCCCCAGGAACGTCATCGTTGAAATGGGGCTGGGGTTAGTCAACCTCAAGGCCCTGACCATGGAGGAATTTGTCATAAAGACCAGCAGAAACCCCGCAAAACTTTTGAGCATCCGAAACAAAGGGCATCTGGGAGTCGGTGCGGATGCGGATATCTCCGTAGTGAATCTTGAGACCCAAAAGCCCGTGATGTCCCTGGCAAACGGAAAGATCATTATGTACAGGGGACATGTCTGCGGCAGCGGCAGCCGCATCATCACAACACCGGCAGGCGCGGCCTATGTCCGCCGGAAGGGCCTCGAACCCCTGGTCGTGGATCCGGAATCGACACCGTTTATGAAAAGGGTCTGATGAATCATATAAAATCCAGGGCCTGGATCGTTTTTGCATCCACCTGTTTTCTGTTTACGCTCTCTCAGTTCTATAAGACCTCCATTGCCGTCATCACCCCCCAGTTGATGACCGATCTGGCACTCGACGCAAAAGGGCTGAGCCTGATGTCGGCTGTGTTCTTCTATTCCTTTGCCCTGGCCCAGTTCCCCATCGGAGTCTATCTCGATCGGATCGGGCCCCGGCGCATCATGTCCGTATTGTCCTGTATCGCCGCTGTGGGCGTGATTCTTTTTGCATGGTCTCAGTCATTGGGGATGTCGGCTGTGGGGAGAGCCCTGATGGGGTTGGGCACGGCCTGCAACCTCATGGGAAGCTTCAAGCTGCTGACCCTCTGGTTCAGCCCCATGAAGTTTGCCACCCTATCGGCGGTTATCACCTCGGTGGGCGCCCTGGGGACCATCACCGCCGCAACCCCTCTGGTGCTTATGGTGGAGGGGATCGGGTGGCGTCTTGTGTTTACGATCTTTTCCGTTGTCACCATGACGGTTTCGGTTGTTTTCTATCTGGTGGTGCGGGACAAAAGCCATGAAACGCCTTATGGCAGCAGGCCCCTGGAGGCTTCGCACCCGCCCGTAAGAATACTTTCCACCCTTGGCCGTCTGTTTAAAAGCAGAGACTACTGGATCATCTCCATGGGCAGCATGGGCCGTTTTGGGGTTATTTTTGCATTCCAAGGTCTCTGGGCCGGTCCGTACCTGATGGAGGTCATGGGGTATTCAGCCGTAAAAACCGGGAACATGATCTTTATTCTCAACATCGGTTATATTGTCGGGTGTCCCTTTTTCGGTATGCTTTCGGACAGGGTTTTGCGAACGCGTAAATGGATCGTTGTATTGGGTCTGGGCGCCCATGCCTTCGTCATGCTGGGACTTTCAATGCTCCCGCCGGGAGCTCCCGATTTTATCATGATGATCCTGTTTTTTTCTTTCGGATTTTTTTTCGGTGCAGGAATGGTCATGTACGCACAGATCAAAGAACTCATGCCGGAGGAGATGTCCGGTACCGCAATGGCCGGAATCAATTTTTTCGGTCTGATGGGTGTTGCCGTTTTTCTCCACGGTTTAGGCAACCTCATGCAGTACATCTACCCGGAGGCCCCCTTTGGCTCAGATGCCTTCAGAATGATCTACCGGATCTGCTTCGGCTACCTCCTGTTCACCGCCTGCCTCTATCTATTTACCCGGGAAGCAAGGAAGAAGTATTCTTAGTGCTCAAATCCGTAAATACGGTAATATATTTTTATCAGGACAACCATCCTGTATGAATTGAACTCAAAAGTTTGAAATTTGAAGTGAGCTAAAATTGAGGAATGCCGACAGCGCGGTCATTATAAATTTGGTAACATTCCTTAACTTTAGGCACTTCAAATTTTAGGCACTTTAAACTTTACTTTCAGGCACTTCAAACTTTAGGCACTTCAAACTTTAGGCACTTCAGACTTCATATGGTCAGTCATCCTGACGTGCGGTCCTTAGCAGACGGATGGCTCTTGACAAGTTAAAGGCGCCGCACACGCAGAACTTTGCCATATAGCCGGCTGCCTTCTCAGGGGTTAACCGGGCCTCCTTGACACGGTCGACCAGCTTCCGTGCAAAATTGGCCGAGATCATGCCGTGGCCGCACATGGTTGTCAGTGATAAGACGAGGCGATCCGGCAACCGGAACAGATCGCCGTGAAATCCCAGAGAATATTCTATGGAATGGATGGTGATACCGCTTTTCCGGCAGGCCCCCCGCACCTCATCGGCCAGGGCGCTCACATTTACGGAAAGGCCCAGATCGAGCGTCTTTACCTCTTTTAAAAAACCTTCCATGGCCGCTCTGTTGTCAAAGACAACCGCCGCATAAAGAGAATCCTCCAAGGAGGCGACGGCCGCTTCTGCCGAAACCTTTTCCCTGCGGCCCTCTAAATAAAGCTTCTTGAAGTTCAAGTCCTTTTCGGGCCGATACATCAGACCTTTAAGCCCGCTTCCGATATTGACGGGGTGATATTTCAGGGCGGCATCCAAAAAAAGGCGGACTTTCTCCGGTGCACCCTCATGATTGACGCCCCTTGAGGCCATGATAAAGACGATAAAATCGTCTTCAAGGGTTTCAGGTTTTCCGAATCGATGAAGGGTGTTTGTCATATCTTTTCGCTCTCCGTATCCTGGCTCGGTTCCGAATTTCTTCCCAGGCCCAGGTTGATTTTTGCCCGCCAGGCGTCGTATCCCATCCCCTGGAGAATTCCCTGTAAGGAATCGTTGCCGGCTTCATCGCACCGGGTCGATACCCCGAGGCTTATGACCGTGTCCAGGGAAGGGGCGAGCGCTTTTATCACGTCGAGTATATGCGGGACCTTTTCAAGCCGGGTCTTGCTTTCGATGATGCAGGAAAGAACCTTCTCCTCGAGCACGTCCTCTCGGATGCTGCCGGTTTCCGGGTCGCGCATCAGATAGGTGACCGGATTTTCCTTCTCAAACGTCATCCCCTGTTCGGAGAGCGCCCGGGAGACCCGGTCCACCTCTTTAAAATATACCCCCACACCGGGCCGGCCGAGTTCCACCACAAAACCGGCTTCGCCTTCTTTTATCCGGTTGGTGACGTCATTTGTTTTTGCTTCAGCCGTACCCCGGCCGCCCATGTTGGTCGATTCATGGGTGACCTGGGGGTCACTGAAGGCGCTTCTTACGTTGCGGGGCCAGGAAAGTTCATTGGGGTCCAGTGCTCCTGTGGGGCATATGTCCGGTTCCGGCTGAAACCGCAGGTGCACCGCAGCCAACAGCCGGCGTATATACCGCACCGGCCAGGGTGGAAGGTTTTCAACGCTCAGCCCCCGGTAACAGGTGCGGCACTCGACACAGGCCTCCTCATTGATCTCGGCGTATCCATCCGAATCGATGAAGATCGCCTCCATGGGGCAGACCGGTACACAGTTTGCGCAACCCACGCATTTTTTTCTGTCAACTCTCATATCGTTCGCCTCTATTGAAAATATCCGTCAAAATCGATCGGGACCGAACGTAGCGTATGCGGCGGAAGAATACAACCGTATTTAATATTTTTTGACACCGCCGGATCCCTTATTCTGATACAGCATTAAAAGGGCCGGCCGTCGGTTGTTGGATAAATTTATTGACAATACAATCACCCAAGGTTAGGGAAGCCTATTTTCGGTTCCATTCAGCCTGTGCAGGGAATTGTTTATGCAAAAGACCTTCTCCAAAGCAGACCTCGTTTCAGCCGTTTATTGCTTCAGCGCCAGAGAGATTTCCAAATGACAAAAAACCCAACCTATGATGAATTGGTAAAAAGGATTCAGGAATTAGAGCAGACCCATTGCACATTTCAAGACATCACCAAGCGCAACCGGACGGAGGAGGAGCTTCGGGGGGATGAAAAAAAATATCGGCGACTCTATGCTCAAAGTGAACGACAGAACCGAACCCTTACGGCCATAAACGCGATCTCCCAGAGCGTAAACCAGTCCCTGGATCTTGAGCAGGTTCTAAATGACACGCTGGATAGAATCATAGAGTTGTTCAAGCCTCATTCTGCAAATATCCGGCTCTTAGACAACAGAACTCAAGAGCTTGTGCTTGCCGCCCATAAAGGGCTCGGCCCTGAAGATTTGAATACCATAACATGGAGGTTGAAGTTTGAAAGAAATGTTTTCCGTTATGCCATCGAATCACAAAAAGCCATCGTCATTGAGGATGTAATAACCGATCCCCGGACAGCGGGGACAGCGTCTTTTTGCGAAAAAATCGGCTGCCGCACAGTTGTCGTCATTCCTCTACATGCAAAAAACAAAATACTCGGTCAGATGAACATCCGCGGACGTGAACCGGGCGCCTTTACTGCCGACGAAATCCAGCTGTTTACTGCCATCGGCCACCAGGTCGGAACTGCCATTGAAAATGCCAACCTGTTTGCTCAAGATAAGCAGCACACGAAAGAGCTTTCGGTTTTAAATATTATTTCCCAAACGATAAATCAAACCCTTGATTTGGATATCATATTAAACAGCGCCCTCGAAAAAGTTATCGAACTGCTCAACGCTGACTGTGGTTTTCTTCGTCTGCTCAGCGAAGATCGGCAGAAACTGGTGTTGACCGCCCATAAGGGGTTTACGGCCGAACAGATCAGCAAACTGTCCTTTTCAAAGAAATACGGCGAGGGGGGCAACTGGAAAATACTCCTTTCGGACCAGGTCAAACATTTAGTATTAGACCAGAATTACTCTTTTCAACAAAAAATAAATTCATTCGGCTTGCGGATAGGTGCCCGGGATGTGATTCTCTTTCCGTTAAAGTCAGAAAACAATATGCTGGGCACCATGGCAATCTACTCTTTAACACCCCGGGTGTTCACAAAACAAGAAATCGAGCTCACCGCCATCATCGGCAGCCAAATCGGTATCGCCATTGAAAAAGCCAAGCTTTATCAGGAAAAGGAAATTACGATCAAAGCGTTAAGTGAAACCCGGGAGAAACTGCAACAGGCCCAAAAGATGGAATCCATCGGCACCCTGGCCGGCGGCATCGCCCACGATTTTAACAATATCTTATCACCGATCATGATTCATTCTGAAATGGCGATGATGGAGCTTCCTTCCGGAAGCCCTCTGCAGCAGAATATGAAAGAGATTTTCAAGGCCGGGGAGCGTGCCGGAAATTTGGTAAAACAGATCCTCACATTCGCCAGAAAGCAGCAAAGGGAGCGGGTTCCGCTAAGCGTATCGCAAATATTGAAAGAGGCCATAAAGCTGCTCAGATCGACCCTCCCGACCACCATTGACATTCGATATGACATCAGGCCGGAACAGGACACTGTCTTTGCCGACCCGACCCAGATGAACCAGATCATCATGAATCTGTGTACCAACGCAGCCCATGCCATGGAGGAGAAAGGCGGAACCCTTGAGGTGATTCTCACCAGTGAAGATCTTGATTCCGAATCTGCCGATGCGTTCCCCGACCTTGAGCCCGGTCGTTATGTCAAATTAACCGTAAAGGATACCGGCCATGGCATCGGTCCCCGAATAACGGGTAAAATATTCGATCCATACTTTACGACAAAGGAGGTGGGGAAAGGCACCGGAATGGGCCTTGCCCTTGTCCATGGGATCGTGAAAAGCTATAGAGGAAACGTCACCGTTGAAACCGCAGTGGGCAAAGGGACATGCTTTGATATCTATCTCCCGCTGGTTGAAGCGGATGCGGATGTTGCCCTTGAAACAACAACGGATTCGGTGCCGCTTCCAACAGGGATGGAAAGGATCCTTTTTGTCGATGATGAAAAGGCCGCTGTTGATGTAGTGCAGGTAATGCTCAAACGCCTCGGCTATGATGTCACCGCAAGAAACAGCAGCATTGAGGCCCTTGAAACCTTCCGGAACCACCCGGATGGATATGACCTCATTATTACAGATATGACAATGCCAAATATGACTGGAAAAGACCTGGCGGGTAAACTGCTGTCAATTCGGCCCGACCTCCCTATTATCTTGTGCACCGGATTCAGCGAACAAATAGACCAGAGAAGAGCCGAGGAGATGGGAATCCGTGCCTTTGTCATGAAGCCGATTGTTATGCGGCAGATTGCCGGTACGATTCGGGAAGTACTGGAAAATTAAAAACGCTCCGGTCAGGGATAATCACCCTGTTCTTGAATCTTTGGCTGACTTTTGGCTTCCGATTTCTGATTTCCGGGCTTTTTCCCCCCAGGCGGCTTATATAAAGGCGTGAATATTCCGGATAAGACGCGTTGAGACTTTCTGCAATACGGCAATATAGTTTTCACCCGCCCCTGAAGAGGCCATCAGAACGATATCGTCGGCCGATATCAATTTCTTTTCTATGGCCTCTAGCAGATTCACAGGCGCACTACAGGTGGCAATGTTGCCGTACGTTCTAAAGGATTCATAGGCTTTTTCCGCCGGAATCTTTATGGCTTCCCGCCAGGCTTTGGCCGCCCATGGTACCGGCTGGTGGGTGACTAAAAAATCAACCGCATCAATGGCCAAATCGGCCTTTGCCAGCGCTTTGCCGACCACCTCCACCATGTCCCGGTCGGTGTTGGCTGCAATCTCCTTACATGCCCTGAGGTTGTAGAAGGTTGTAAACTCCTGGGTGCAATCCGGTCCCCAGTTCGTCTTTTTGAAAAGCCTGGGGCGTCTTCGTTCAAATATGATTCCGTCATGGCGGCTGCCGTAGCTTGTGGATGCGGATGCAATATAGCCAGACCCCTCCTTTGTCCGGGTTACGATGGCACCCACGGCGGCATCCCCGGTATAGACCCCGTAATAGGCAGATCGATCCACCACATGAGAGTCGATATAACTGCAGACGATCAATACCGCTTCCCGAACCCCGGACTTAACCAGACCGCAGGCAAGCTCCATCATGGTGAGAAAAGACGAACAGCAGGAATCCACGGCATAGGCGCCGGTATCGGACAGATTCAGCTTGTGCTGGATTAAGGAGGCATTGGACGGCAGGGGGAAATCCGGCACCTGGGAAAAGGAGAGCACCAGATCGATGCAATTCTTGTCAAGGCCGGAGTTGATGATGGCCATGGCACCGGCTATGGTCTCGGCATCAGAGGGCATCATCGGATGAGACACGATGGATTCCTTGAGTGATACCGGATCCGTCGGAACCCGTCTTCTCTCATGGGTACCCTGGAAGGGGTCGGCCCGCTTTTTCGGGGGCAGGTTCCTGACCCAGTGATCAAACCAGGGTTGTCTTTCCCACCCCTCTCTGTTTGTTTCGATCGTACCCGGCAAGCGGCCGTCGGCATCGATCTGTTCGATAAATTCCTGGGGCAGGCGCGTGTCTGTGCTCAGAAAAGAGACCAGCCTTTTTTTCAGTACCGGCGATATTTTCTTGGCCGGCAGATACCCCCCGATACTCACCAACCCGGCATCTGTCACAATCAAGCTCCTTTCGTTTACCCCCGGGACATAGAGGGAATTATCCTGACCCGGAGGGGGTTTGATTCAAGCGATTAATTCTACTGACTATCCTTGACGCCTTCAAGGAAAATCCGGATACGCGCTGAAATCAATAATCGGGTTATCTTCAAAAAAGATGCTTTACCGACGCCTATGCCTCTATTTGGGAAATTTACACGCCGATATTATTTGCAGCGGCTTTAGATTTTATCGGAAAGAGTGTATTGGGTACATAAGAAAAGGGGATCATCTCCAAAAAACAAATTGAAATGATCCGGAGGGTTCGAAGATTCTAGGTTATATTGAAAAAGGAGACAAGCGATGGCCGGAAGACTGAGCGGTAAGGTGGCATTTATCATGGGGGCCGGTTCGGTGGGCGATGCACCGACAGGCGAGGATTCACCGGCATGCTGGGGAAATGGTCGGGCCGCTGCCGTTCTGTATGCACGGGAGGGTGCGAAAGTATATGCGGTGGACCTCGACCCGGAATCATCAGAAGCAACCCGGAAGATCATCGCCGCAGAAGGGGGAGACGGTCTTTCCGGCCAGGCCGATGCGACCCGGGCCGATCAGGTCGAAAGGGCTGTTGGTGCCTGCATCGATGCCTTCGGCCGGATCGATATTCTCCACAACAATGTGGGCGGCTCGGCCATCGGCGGGCCCGTCGATATGGGGGAAGATATCTGGGATGCAAATATTGAAATGAATTTAAAGAGCGTGTTTTTAACCTGTAAATATATCCTTCCCCTCATGGAGCGACAGGGCAAAGGGGCCATTGTCAATATCTCTTCGGTGGCAGCGCTCTGCTGCGGTCTCGGCCGGAGTATGGTTTCCTATCACACCGCAAAGGCCGGTCTCATCCAATTCAGCCGGGCTGTGGGGATCCAGTATGCCAAAAAGGGCATTCGATCAAACTGCGTGATTCCCGGCCTCATGCACACCCCTCTGGTGGCGCATCGCCTGGCAGCCCAATACGGCAAAGGGGATGCCGAGGCGCTTATAAGGCAAAGAGATGCGCAATGTCCCACCGGCAAAATGGGCAATGCCTGGGATGTGGCCTACGCCTCACTCTTTTTGGCCTCGGACGAGGCAAAATACATAAATGCCACCGAAATCGTTGTGGACGGCGGATTCTCGGCAGTCTGAGCAGTTGCCATCCCAAATGCGGTTGCCCGGTAAAAAAGCTTGACGAAATTGAGATATAAGATAATTTGAAGGCATCTTGACTAGGTTAATATCGGTTTGTATGCTACCCACTGCGCCGCAAGGCAGAATTCGAGGAGAGACACGATGAATGAACAGCGCTTTCAGATTCCGATCAAGGCATGGTATGGCGATGAAACAATGGAATTGGACTTTCCGGACAGATGGCAGGTACATGAATGCCGCATGGTCGGACACGACACCCCGCCGCTTGACGATGAGCAGATAAAGGAAGCCCTTGAAAATCCCATCGGCACAAAACCGATAAAGGAACTGGCCCAGGGCAGGAAACAGGTTGTTATTCTCTTTGATGATCTGACCCGGCCGGCGCCGACGTGGAAGATACTGCCCCTGGTGATCGATCAGCTTCACGAAGCCGGTATTTCCGATGATCAGATCCGTTTCGTGACAGCCTATGCCAACCATGCGGCCATGTCCCAGGAGGATATTGTCAAAAAGCTGGGAAAAGATATGGTCCGGCGCTTTCACATCTACAACCACAACACATACGAACATCTGGTGGACGTGGGGAAGACATCCAAAGACACCCCGGTTCTGATAAACCGTGAAGTGATGGCGTGCGACCTGAAAATCGCCATCGGCGGTCTGATCCCCCACCTGGGGGCCGGATTCGGAGGCGGGGCCAAGATGGTACTTCCCGGAGTCGCCGGAATTGTTTCCACCGGTCATAACCACTGTGTTGTGGGAAAAAGAACCGGGGACCGGTCACTGGCCAAATTTCGCCATGGTGAAGTCGACGACAATGAAATGCGGCTGGATCTTGAGGAGGCCGCCGGGATGGTCGGCCTCGATATAAAAATCGATCTTCTGGTCAACAACCGGCGCGAAATCATCGGTGTTTTCGCAGGAGACTTCATTGCCCAGCACCGTGCCGGTGTCGAGAGGGCCAGAGCGCTCTATGCATCCCCGGTTGTAAAAGACTCGGATATCGTGGTGATGAACGCGTATCCCATCGAAAACCAACCCATCAAGGCCATCTGGCCGGGAAGGCTCGCCCTGAAAGAAGGCGGTCTGGCGGTTGTAATCGCCCAGAGTATCGAGGGGATGGCCCCCCATTATCTTGCCGGCCGGTTCGGTACCGACTACGGGGGCAGGATGTGGAGTCTTCCGGAAAAACTGCTGGTCCCCCAGGCGGAACGTCTACTGGTCTGCTCGTCCTATCTTTCATGCAACGATCTGGATGCGTACGGCCCGCGGGACAGGGTGGTTCCCTGCGAGACATGGGCCCAGGTTCTGGATTGCCTGTCGAAAAGCTACCCGGAGGCGGCGAAAGTGGCGCTCTATCCATACACGGCGATTCAGCTGCCGCCTGCAGGAGCCCAGTAATCGAGTGCATGATCGTTTGAAACTTGTGGTAATCTATTAGCAGAGTTTTGCGGCGATCTCCCGGAGATCTAAAGAAAACGGGGAATCCGGGGCATCGATCATGATGGGACTCAGCTTTGCGATGGCGGTGCCCACGGCATCGTCATCCCTTAAGGTCATGGTCACCGCGGTTTCGATGTTCAGGTATTCTTTCAAAAGATTTTTTATAACCTCTCCGGCCCTTGCATCCTTGTCCGTCCGAACCCTGTTGACGACCACCAGGGGTCTTATGCGGGCCGGTATTTTTTTTGCCGCATCCGCAACATCGGCGTTTATCCGGCGGGCCTCTCGGAAAAAACCGGCCATGGTCTTTAAACCGGGGGGCGCGTCGGGTCTTTTTGCCCGGTCCAAAAGCGCCACGAGATCCGAACAGTTCCGGCGCTTGAAGAGAAAAGTCAGGCGCCTGAACAACGCCGATTTGATAAAACTGTATACGTTTAAAAGGGACGGCACTTCAGCGGTTGTCACCAGCAGGCTCTGTTGGGCAATGATTGAAAAATCGACCACGTTGTGAGAAGCCCCCGGGGCTAAATCCAGGAGCACCTGGTCACAGTCTAGCGAAGCAAGATGCCGAATAAGTTTAATCTTCTTCTGATAGGACATGTTGACGATACCCGGATCATCTCCGCCGCATATGATGCCCACATCATCGGTGGGTGTGTTCTGAATAACATCGGCCAGATTTTTGACACGTTTTTGAGTAAAATCACTGAGGTTTATAGACGAACCCCTCATGCCGAATATCGCATGAAGATTTGAAGCACCCAGGTCGAGGTCGACGGCAACCACCTTTTTGCCCATTCGAGACAGTGCAATGGCAAGATTTGCTGAAATCGTACTTTTGCCGACACCTCCCTTGGGACCGAGGATGGCGGTAATATTTCTTCTTCTATCCACGGATATGCACCCGGTCCGGCATCTGATCAACCGATATTTAAAAAGCTTTTCAGGGTTTTCTCAAGCGTATCGCTCCCGGCACGACGCCTCTTTTTCTGTGCGGTGATCTCATTGATCTTCACGGCAATGAGTTCCGGGTCAAAGGGATCGGGAAGACACAGGGTCTTTCGGAAACGACGCCTTTTGAATTCTTCGATAACCGCCGCCTCCCCAAGCACAATGGCAGCCGCACGTTTCAATGTCTGGCAGATACTTCTCAGCCGCTTTACCTCCTCTGAGAAACAGCCTTCCGTATCAAAAACCACCACCGGCGGAGCGTGCCGGGCAATCGCCCCGCCGGCTTCTAAAATCTGGTTAAACAGGAGGCATTCAAAACCGCTTCGGCTCAAGACTTTTTTTATAATCTTTCCCCTCAGCTCATCTGCCGAGAAAACGAGAACACTGGTGGACACCTGCCGTTACCCCGCAGCTTCCGTCATCGCCATGATCAAGGCGCCTTTGGCGGTTGTATTCAGAGGGTCTTCGGCAAGACGCACTTCGGAAATTGCCACCGGCAGATTGATCTCTTTGAGCTTGCTGTCAAATTTGTCTTTGCATCCGGTCGGCATGGCCGTTCCGCCGCTCAACACGATGGGGATCGGGCTGGAAATCTTGGGAATCTTGTCCGTAGAAATCATCACCCGCCTGAGGCTCTCGAGAAGTTTGAATATGATTTCATCATAGAAGATATGCAGGGCCGTAGAGACGCGATCAGTGGGTTCTACTGAAAGATCGAGTGCCTCTTCCTTTATGGCTTTGATCCTCGAGGCCGGCTCTCCGACAGCTTTCCCCACCATTTTGTCGATGTAGTCTCCGGACATCTGGATACTGAAAGTGATCACCGGGAAAGAGAGATAGGAAAGGCAGACATTGCACATGCCGCCGCCCATGCTGATACCGATGCCCGTGTAATCGTCTTCGGCCAGTTCCGACAGAACCGTGGCCATCCCCTCGTTAATGGCGATGGAGGTATAGCCGAGGCCGTCCAGAAATCCCTTAACCACCGACTCGTGATATACCACGGACCCGTTTCCGTCAAACGGTGCGCCGGGGATTGAGAAGCAGAGAATTTCACCGAAATTTTTCGGTTCCTGAACAAGCGAGCTCACGATGGCCTCGATGACCTTCAAGCCCACGTCTTCCTTCGGACTCAGGAATCCATCCTCCATGGGTCTTCTGGTATTTACATTGAACATATTTGCGAAGTTTTGAGCGGAATCCCCGATAATGTAGTACTGCTGATGATTCTCATAGTACTTGATCTCTTTCTGGCTCAGGATATTCTTGGCGAACTTGGCATTGGGAACCGTAAAGAAAGCATTGAGGTCCTGAACGGAATAGACATAGTTGTGCTTGTTTTGAGCGGCCACGATGTGGCTGGTCCCGACGTCGAGACCCACCGGACCAGACGGTCTGTCAGCACCGTCCCCGCTTCCTTTTTCTCTTGAAACCGCAAGCTTTTTTGATGCCTCGGCAGCCTTTTCAATCCGTTTCTCCACACGGGCCCCGCTCACAGCCTGGGCGGAAGCGTGTCTCGAAGGATTAACCCCTCCCAGCGTGCTTAAATCATTTTGAACGTTTTCAAAATCTTTTTTCTCGTTCATTTTTGTGCTCCTCCTGTTTTTTATTTCAAAAAATCATCGATTCGGCGATTAACCGGAATAATAAGCAAAGTCTGTGCCATGCATTACTCGTGACGATAGTTTCAAGTGACCTGAAGTGCCTGAAGTTCTGGTGCGTGGTTGATCCAGGCAGAGAGCAAAGGGCATGGAGCATAGGGTATGAACGGTGTTCTTAAATGCTCTGTGCTCCATACTCTTTGCTCCATGCCCTCTACTCTCTGCCCTATGCTCTCTGCTCTATGCCCTCTGCTCCATGCTCGCTCATTCCTGTCTGCAATCAAGGAGAGAAGATAATGGCAAATAACGACTGTCCTGAATTTGACGGGGAGATGTCTTATATTTGACAAAAAGAGATATACCCCCATGGTCTCTACCCCCGCTCAAGCTCCATGGAACCGTCCTGGAGAGTGTCTGCGTCTACATTTGTCTCTTTATCGGCAATCCCCGTTAAGGCGTATGGGACATTTTCCATAAAGTCGATCCAGATCGGAAGCGCTGCCCGGGCACCGGTCTCTTTTTTTCCGATCGGTTCATGATCGTCTCTTCCCACCCATACACCAACGGCGAGTTTATCATCAAACCCTACAAACAGTGCATCCACGTTTCTGTTGGTGGTTCCGGTCTTACCGTAGACCTTCCGGTTTAAGCGCAGGGCTTTTCTGCCGGTCCCCTGCTCGACCACGGCATTTAACATGATCCGGATATCGGACAGGGCGCTCTGATTGATCACGATTTCCGGCGTACCGGCAGGCTCCTGAAGAGACATGGTCTCTTTGTTGATAATCCTGTCGATGCAGTCGGGTTCCATTCGTTTCCCGGAGGCCAGGGCCGTATAGGCCGACACCAGCTCGAGCAATGTCGTCTCAGACGCGCCCAGGGCGGATGGGTAGATCGGGTGGATCTTGCTTTCGATTCCCAGCTGTTTCGCAGTCTTCACCACATTTCGGATGCCCACCTTTAAGGCTAGATTGACCGTAGCGGCATTAAGTGAAAGGGCAAGCCCCTTTTTCATGCTCACCGCGCCCCGATACTTCCCGCTGTAATTTTTCGGTCTCCACGGCCTGGGGTCTTTATCCGTGGTGATGGTCACCGGTTTGTCCTGAATAATCGATGCGTGATTGTAGCCCTCAAGAAGTGCCGTCAGATAGACAAACGGCTTGAATGCGGATCCGGGCTGACGCATTGCCTGGGTGGCCCGGTTGAACTGACTTTTTTTATAATCGGTCCCGCCCACAATGGCTCGAATCCTCCCGGTCTCGATCTCAATTGCCACAAGTGCGGCCTGAACATTTACCACCCCTCGTGATTGGAGATCGGCCACGCCTTTTCTCACCGCCTCCGTTGCGAGCTTCTGCATTCTGTAATCGAGTGTGGAATAAATTTTGAGACCGCCGGTATAGAGCTGGTCCCCGAAGCGCTCGGTTAGCCTTCCGATACTGTAGTCAACAAAATAAGGTGCCGCCGACACCCTTGCATGGAATTTATCCGGCAGCGGTTTTTTCAATGCCAGCCGATACTGGACATCATCGATGGCCCCGGTTTCCAGCATGCGCTTTAATACAAATTTTCTTCTTGTCCGGCATTTCTCGGGGCTCTTGAAGGGAGAATACGCCGACGGCGCTTTGGGCAGACCTGCCAGCATGGCCCCTTCCGAAAGGGTCAGTCCGTCGACCCCCTTCCCAAAATAGGCTTCGGCTGCGGCCTGGATGCCGTAGGCCCTGGAACCGAAATAGGCCTGGTTTAAATAGAGTTCCAGGATTTGATCTTTTGTAAACTTTTTTTCCAGCTGAAGGGCAATTGCGATTTCTCTGACTTTCCGGGCAATTGTTTTTTCCGGTGTTAGAAAGATCATCTTTGCCAGCTGCTGGGTGATGGTACTGCCCCCCTGCTTATATTCACCGGCCTTGATATCGGCATAGAGGGCGCCGAGAATCCGGATCGGATCGATACCGCTGTGTTCAAAATACCGGGCGTCTTCAATGGCTACAAAGGCGTTTTTTACATGTTCCGGGACAAGATCCAGCGCCACCGGGGTGCGCCTCTGAACATACAGCTCCTTTAAGAGGACGTTGTCGGAGGAATATAATTTGGATGACTTATAGGGCGAAAATGAATTGAGCGGGTCGATGTCCGGCAGCGTTAATATCGTCCAGTAGCTATATCCGCCGGCAATGCCGACAAACAGGATCAGTGGAATCAGAACCAGGTTTATGACAAGCCGCAATCCCGGGGGAATTCTGGGTAGAAATCGTTTTGGGTATAAGCCGCTCGAGGGCTTTCCAAAAATGGCAAGATGGAATTTGTTTCTGTTGTTTTTGGCGATGGAAATTTTTCTTTTTCTCCGCCACGACAGGAATTTTCCGGTTTTTGGAAATTTGAAATATCCGTATTTGGCCTTTATCTCTTTTAACTGCTCCTTGACCTTTAGAAAAACGGCTTCCGGATCCAGTGTACCGGACAGACACTGGGTTTCCCGCAGCCCCATTTCCGTCAGAAGAGAAAGATCCCCGGCATTGCTGTGGATAACCAGGACAAACTCTGGGATCCTGGCGGCAACGGCCTGAATCACCGATAGTTTTTCGTCCAGGCAGTTGTTGACATCAAGGATGACCAGCCTGGATTGTGCAGACTCTATCATTCCGATGGCAGTATCCGGATCCTTTACGATACTGGTTTCGATGCCACAGGCAGAAAGCGTTTTGGCGATAATTCGCCCGCGGATCTCCTTTGACGCGTATATGGCGATCTTTGTTTTAACTTTAGGCATTCTCTCTGTCCGCCGCCATCAGGTATGCGCCTCTTGCAGTCGAATAAAGCGGATATTTTGAAAGGATAATGTCTGAAACCTTAAATGGAAGTTTCACTTTCTGAAGCATGGATGCAAATTTGTCACGGCTCCCGGGTGTTAGGATCGTACCCCCGCTTAAGACTATCGGCACGGCCTCCCGCAGCTTCGGAACGTTATCGGAATCATTCAAGACCTGCCCCAGACTCTTCGTCAATATGGAAAAAAGGTTGTCAAAGCAGGCATGGAGCCCGTGTTCGATGCTGTTTTTCGGCAAGGCGGAAAGGTCCAGTTCGCTCTCCTTTATCGCTTTGATTTTAACCGGCGATTCTCCCACGGAACCGGCCACCATTTTGTCGATATCGTCTCCACCCATCTGAATGCTGTAAGTCACCACCGGAATAGATAGATAGGAGCAACAGACATTACACATTCCGCCGCCGATACTGATACCGATTCCGGTGGCGGGGCCAGTGGACAGCTCCGAAATCACAACGGCCATACCTTCATTGATGGGCCGGGGTGAATACCCGAGGTTCTCTAAAAATGTTTTAAAGATCGATTCGTTGAACATGGCCGTTGCAGTGGAATCGATCGGTTTGCCCGGTATGCTGAACCACAGCGGTTCGTTTTTGTTTTTGGCCGGCGGGATCAGCCGGCTCAATATGGCATGAATGACATTAACGCCTTCTTCTTCCCCGAGATTCAACATGCCGCCTTCCATCGGATGCCGGGCCGCCCCCCCCATAATCAGTGCAAACTCCTCTGCGGGACCGCCGAGAATATAGAGAGAATCATTTTTTTCAAAAAACTTGATATTTCCGCCGGTCAAAAATGTTTTTGTATCCTCACGACACGGCACGGTAAAAAAGACATTTGACGTCTTTCGTGCCGACACCTTCGTCCTGCCGTTTCTGCAAACGACAATATTGGCTGTTCCGATATCAAGACCGACCGGATCGTGTTCAGCCGCAACTGTCTTCCGGCGCTTCTTTTTAACAGCAAGCTTTCCACCAATCATTACATCATCCTTTAGAGATCTCGCTTATGAAAGTGACGTCTTGCTGAGATGCAAATTATGGGCCAAGACACCCGGGCATTTTAAAACCGAGCCACGATACAAAAGCGTGCAGGACCCGTTATCTTCGGCCTGTCTGAAAGGACCCCCTGTTTCAGCATCCTTGCCGTCGGTAGTTTGTCGACTGTGGGATTTTTGACAAGTTAAGGATTCGGAATTTCCCTGGCCTGCAGGCCCTGGAAATTAATATTGACAAACAAATCACGACCGGGTTACTCGAATGCCTGTTTAAAACAATAAAGAAGGTGTTTACCATGTCCGATACCATCAATGCGTTTGTCCCGGGTCTCGATGTAAAAATCGAGGGTGCAGGCAGCGGGCCCCTGACCGGGCTGACCTTTGCTGCCAAGGATTTATTTGATGTCGCAGGTTTTCCCACCGGCGGCGGGAACCCGGATTGGGGGCGCCGGCACCCGGTGCCGGAAAAGCACGCATGGGCGGTGGAAACGCTGCTTAATGCCGGGGCCTGTCTGATCGGAAAGACGATCACAGATGAAGTCTCCCTCGGTATACTGGGTGAAAGCGCCTTCTACGGCACCCCGCTCAACAGTGCTGCCCCGGACCGGGTCCCGGGTGGGTCGTCATCAGGCTCGGCAGCAGCGGTTGCCGGCAGGCTCTGTGATTTTGCCATCGGCACCGACACGGGCGGTTCGGTTCGAGTGCCCGCCAGTTTTTGCGGCCTCTACGGTATCCGCCCCACCCACGGCCGGCTCGATCTTTCCGGAATGCTGCCCCAGGCGCCCGGCTCCGACACCACGGGCTGGCTTTCCCGGGATGCAAATACCTTTTCACTGGTATCATCTGTCCTGCTGGGTGAAGCGGTACCTGCAAAACTGCCGTCCAGGCTGCTTATCGCCGTTGATGCTTTCGGTTTTGCCTGTAAAGAGACGCGTGCAGCCCTTGAACCCATGGTAAAAAAATTGAGCGCCCTCATCGGCAACCGCCATGATGAGATCATGGCCCCCCAGGGCATATCGGTCTGGGGGCGGGCCCAGCGCCTGCTGCAGCCGGTTGAAGCCTGGGCCACGTTTAAAGATTGGGTGGACCGTGAAAATCCCCGCGTCGCCTTCAACGTCGCACGGGGTCTGCTGGCAGGGTCCATGGTGTCCGCAGAAGACCTCCAGTGGGCCGAGCTGATGCGCCGGGAGGCCCGGGCACGCCTTGAGTATCTTCTGCCCCCGGGCACCGTTCTTTGCCTGCCCACCACCCCGTTTCCGGCGCCAAAAAAAGGCCTGCCGTTGAGCGATCAGAACAGGATCCGCAATCTGATTCTCTGTCTCTGCGCCCAGGGCGGGCTTACGGGCATGCCCCAGCTCAGCATCCCGGGGGCTGCGGCAGAGGGTGTGCCGGTGGGGCTTTCCATCATCGGCGCCCGGAACTCAGACACATCGCTGACAGCGGTGGCAAACGCAATGGAGAATTTATAATGGATGATTTAAAACCGAACATTCCGGAAGTGGTGGCAGAGATCCGCACCTTGTTCGAAGCCTATGAACAGGCCTTAATCGATAAGGATGTCGATGTCCTCGACAATACCTTCTGGGACAGCCCGTATACCATCCGGTATGCCATGGCCGAGCATGGCTACGGTTTCGAAGAAATTCACAAGCATCGGGTTGCTCGGAAACCGGGGCCGGGCACAAAGGAGAAGCGGATTCGGCTCGAGATACTGACCCTGGGACAGAATTTCGCCACCACAAATCTTGAATACAAGGTCCGCGGAAAGGACCTGATCGGCCGCCAGAGCCAGACCCTGGTCCGCTTTCCCGACATCGGCTGGAAGGTGGTCAGCGCCCATGTCTCGACCACTGACGGGAAACCCATGTGGTAAATGACCACGCGGCAGCGTGTACCACAACTTTAGGCACTTTAATTTTAGGCACTTAAAACTTTCCCATAGCAGGAGAACCGAATGGATCAGAAAGCGTTTCAAGACCACTACCCGGATCAACACAGCCAGTGCTACGGATGCGGACGGCTAAATACACACGGATTGCAGATAAAGAGCCGCTGGGACGGTGATGAAACCGTGGCCACGGTTCAGCCGGAGCCGTATCACTCGGCAATGCCCGGATATGTCTACGGCGGATACATTGCATCCATTATCGACTGTCATTCCACCGGAACGGCATCTGCAGCGGCATATCGGGCCGAAAACCGGGCCTTGGACACCGAACCTGCGCTCCGCTATGTCACCGCGTCATTGCATGTGGATTACCTCCGCCCCACCCCCCTCGGCGTGCCCCTGGAAATCCGGGGAAAAATCAAGGAGGTAAAGGGCCGGAAGGTCGTTATCACCACCACGGTCTCGGCAGAAGGAAATATCTGCGCCAGGGGGGATGTGATCGCAGTAAAGATGCCGGAGCATCTGATGTAAAAGCCGGGTTAATCGAGACTTCGTATCCGAGACGAAAAGAACAGGTGGTAAACCGTTACCAGGGCCAGAAGACCGGCCGATCCCCCCACCGCCAGCTGAGCACCTAAAAATTCGGCCAAAACCCCCACAATGAATACACCCAGAAGCGTGATGCCCCAATTCATCATGTGCACGCTCATGACCCGCCCCCGGAAGGAATCATCCGTCCTGGATTGAAGGAGTGTATTGCTTAATGTCAACCTCCCGGCATGGCCCAACCCCAGGGGAATGAACGTGATAAGGGCAAACCAGTAGGAGTCGGTGGCACTGAAACAGATCAGTGCCATGGCCGCTAAAAGAAGGCTTAGAAGAAAGATAAGGCCGCGTCTTTTGAGGGCCATGGAGGCAAAAATCAAAGAACCGGCCAACGCCCCGAGGCCTGAGATACTGATCAAGAGCCCCTGCCGAGCGCTGGATTCCCCCAGACTCAAAAGCAAGGGCCCGATGATCGGCAATGTGTTGAGACTGCCGAAGATCGAGACGTCGACAAAAAAAATATCTTTTGTAAAAATCGGAAGCAGAAACATATAGGGCATGGAAAGAATCGTCGCAAGAAGCGTAAGGAAAAGAAGGGCCAACACGTTTGCATTATGCCGGATGTAGTAAAGCCCCTCTTTGAGTTCCTTAATGGTTCCGCCTTTTTTAACCGGCACCGTATCGACCCGGGGCAACCGGGTGGCGAATAAAAACCCGATGACATACAGGAGGGTCATCATATAGTAGACGCCTTCGATGTCCCAGAGGGCGATGAAGAAACCGGCAAATGCCGGTGCCATCAGGCGTATGAAATTCATGGCAGCCACATTGAGCGCAATGGCGTTCATCAGTGTTTTTTCGCCCACCAGCTCAAAAATCAACGCCTGCCGGGCCGGCATCATCAACGACATCACCAGCCCGTGGAGGAGTGCGGACACAAAAAGATGAATCCAGGAGATGGTGCCCAGGGTAATTGAAACAGCGATGCCCAGGGCGACAATTCCGGAAGCAAACTGCCCGGCAACCAGGATCGTCTTTTTTTTCATACGATCGGCCAACACCCCGCCGAACAGAGAAACGGTCAACATGGGAAGCGCACTGCCGAGCCCCACCGCACCCAGCATGACGGCACTCCCCGTAAGCTCGTACATAAACCACGAACGGGCCACAAGCTGCATGTTCATGGCAGCCATCTGCATCATCAGTGCGCCGAAATAGATCCGGTATGCAGGCACCCGCAGTGCAGCGAAAGTCCCCGGCTGATGTTCCGAATGGTTCCGGTCTATCTCAGAATCCGATTTGATACTCAAAATTTAATCCCAGTCCTTTAGCTGACGCAAGATATTGCATATGCCCCATGGGGTCAAATTAAATAATGAGCCGCCCGACACCATTGACTTATGAACCAAAAGGCATACTTTGATTTATTACCGGATCATCCCCCGGTAGTTGTCGATAATTCATGTGAATTTAATGTGTTACCGCCAGTTAAACCGGGGTGACACCAGAGGGGACTATCGGTCGATCAAAGGATTCGATCGAAATGCAAATAAATCAAACCCCTGAACCCTTGAACCCCTGAACCCCTGAACCCCTGAACCCTTTTTTATAAAGGAGGACACCATCATGCGTTACTTTCTATATATATTTTTAATTTTAGCAACACCCGGTTTCGTGTTCGGGGCCGGAGGCGCTCCGGTCACCTATCAGGTCGACGGCCAACCCTATGAAGGGTATTACATCAGCCCGTCGAAGCAGGCGCCCATGGTCTTGCTGATTCATGACTGGGACGGCCTGACGGATTATGAGATCAAGCGGGCCCATATGCTCGCAGAACTGGGCTATGCGGTCTTTGCCGCCGATCTATTCGGCGCAGGGGTCCGGCCCACCGAGGTAAAAGACAAACGCCAGCATACCGGAGAACTCTATAAAGACAGAAAAAAAATGCGGGCATTGCTGACCGGCGCCATGGCTGCGGCAAAAGAAAAAGGGGCTGATGCTGATAACGCCGTCGTTGCAGGCTACTGTTTCGGGGGGGCTGCGGTGCTCGAATTTGCTCGTTCCGGGGCAGATCTTAAAGGTTTTGCCACCTTTCACGGGGGTCTGAAAACACCAACGGGACAAAACTATGAAAAAACCCGGGGTGAAATACTGATTATGCACGGCACTGCGGATTCGGCCATCACCATGGATCAGTTTGCCGCCCTGGCCAACGAGCTTGAAGCTGCCGGCGTAAAACATGAAATGATAACTTACAGCGGCGCACCCCATGCGTTTACCGTATTCGGCAGCAGTCGATATCAGGAGGCTGCGGACAAGAAATCCTGGAAACGGTTCCAGGATTTCTTGAAAGAGAGGCTGAAATGAAGCGTTCGGATATAATTCCATTGACATAAAAAGCGGCATTTCTTATCCTTACCTGTTACAAAAGCAGGTAGTTATCCTAGCAGACAAAAGGAGGAACAAAACATGCCGGCAGTTATTATTCAAGCAGATGAGGGAAGAACCGTTGATCAGAAGCGGGGGCTTGTAAAGGACATCACCGAAGCCGTGTGCAAAAATTTCGCTGTACCCCCTGAGGCGGTCAGCGTTCTCATCCAGGAAGGAAAAAAGGAAAATCGGGGAAAAGCCGGAAAGCTGGCCATCGATTGATGGTTTATTGCCTCAAGACATGATGCTTCTGCCCGTGCGGGGGTTTGTACCGCACGGGCAAAAAACCTCTATAGGCGTTATCTGATCTTGCGGCCGGCCAGATAGATCGTCTTGATATTTCCCGGATCCGTCAGCAGGCTCACATCTTTTGTCGGGTCACCGGCACAGACCACCAGATCGGCCAGCCTTCCGGTTTCGAGCATGCCCAGGTCGTCTTTCATGCCGATCACCTCGGCGGCTGTCTTGGTAGCGGCCATAAGGGCTTCGGTGGGTGAGAAACCGGCCGCCACGAGAAGCTCAAGCTCCTGGAGGTTTTTCCCGTGGGCATTGTAAGGGGTGCCTGCGTCCGTACCCATTCCGATAACCACCCCGGCCTTTTTCGCCTTTATCACGTTTTCCCGATGGATGGTCTGGATCTTTACGGCTTTTTTGACGGCATACTCCGGCACCCCGCCCTCAACACCGTTTGCAACGATGTTGTGAACCGCCGCCAGGGTCGGCACAAAGTAGACATTTTTCTCAATCATGAGTGCAGCGACTTCCTCATCGACAAAAAAGCCGTGCTCGATGGTGTCGATGCCGGCTCGAACCGCGTTCAAGATCCCCTCTTTGCCCTGGGCGTGAGTGGCCGTCATCCGGCCGGCCTTGTGGGCCTCTTCGATGCCGGCTCGCATCTCTTCTTCTGTGTACTGGGCCGCTCCGGGGTCCACACCGGGGGTCATCACCCCGCCGCTGGCCATGATCTTAAAGATATCGGCCCCGGCCTTTATCTGTTCCCTGGCCGCCCTGCGGACCTCATCCGGCCCGTCAGCCTCACAGCCCGCCCGCCAGCCGTGGCCGCCGGTCATGCAGACACAGCGGCAGGAGACCAGCATTCTCGGGCCGACTATGAGCCCCGAAGCCACCGCGTCGCGAAGCGCCAGATCGATGCCGTACGGCGCCCCCATATCGCGGATGGTGGTCACACCGTTTAAGATCGTCCGTCTGGCCATTTCCGCAGAGCCAAGGGTTATGGCCGCAATGGATTTGTCTCTGCGGTTTGTCCAGGGGTCGTTTGACCCGTCTGAGCAGATATGAATGTGGCAGTCGATCAAACCGGGCAGCAGGGTGGCCCCATCAAGGGAGACGATCTCAGCTCCCTCGGGCGGTTGAACCGATCCGGCGGTGACGTCAACAATGCGGTCATCTTCAACAACAACGGTTCCAACATCGACAATGCGGCCGTCGCCGATAAAGAGGCGGCCGTTAACAAAAGCGGTCTTAGACATAAAAGCTCCTTAACGTTTCGTTTACAGTTCGGGCTCCTCTGAAATTAAAGAGCCGATTTCAATTAACCCTCCCGGAGAATACCACGAGCGGAATCAGAACAGCTCCTGTGGGTTGTCTCGGAAAAATCATCTGATACGATACAGGTCGATACGTGTATAGCATAAAATGGTTGAAAACGTCTTTAATTGTGTCGAAAAAAGCGTACCCGCAGAAATAGCTGGCAAACTCATGCGTTCTATCAGTGATGCGAAAACATTGACGAGATTTTTCTTTAAATGTACATTCAGATGTATTGCAGGCCGCAAATGCCCTGCATGTCGCCTGTGCCCTGTAGTGGGAAGCGAATTGAAGGTCAGTTTTTATCACCCCGTTCAAAGGAATTTATCCCCTCATGCGTCCAATAGATAAAAGGAACCGACCGGATGGATACCTATAGCGACATTGAACTTGTCGGACTTTCGGTGGACGGGGATGCAGAGGCTTTCGAGTATCTGGTCAAAAGGCATTACATGACCGTTTACAAGGTATCGTATAAGTGGTGTGGTGTCCGGGAAGACGCAGAGGACATTGCCCAGGAAGTTTTCGTGAAGCTGGCGCGAAGGCTGAAAACCTTCGGCCGAAAATCCTCATTTAGAACATGGCTCTACCGGATTACCGTCAATACGGCCAAGGACTTTTCCCGAAAGGCCGCCACCAAACGCGTCTATGAAGCGGCCTTTGTTTCGGAACAGGTTTTGAACAATCCTTCACCGCTGAAAGATGAGCATATCGAAGCCGACCGGCTGTATAAATCGATTGACATACTGCCCGAAAAACAGAAGGCGGCGGTGTTGCTGGTCTTTGGCGAAGGATTAAGCCACAGGGAAGCCTCCCAGGTGCTTAACTGTCCGGAGGCCACTGTTTCATGGCGGATCTATCAGGCAAAGAAAAGACTCAAGAAGTCTCTGGAGCATGAGATATGACTGAGGAAAATGACAAACTGAAAAGGCTGTTGAATACGATTCATATTCCCGAACCGGATGAGGAGGCGGGAAAAAGAGCCCTCACAGCTGCCATGGCGGAATTTCAACAGCTTAAAGAAGCGGAAGAAAAAAAAGTCAAAGGATTCTCCTGGATCAGGCGTCTAACGGATAAAACCCTGAGAGGAGGTCCTGTAATGAACAGACAATTGGTAATAACCGCCGGAACCGTTTTCAGCATAATATTGATGGTCATCGTCATGATGCCGGATTTTATGTCGTATCGAAAGAGATCCATATCCCTGCCGCCGCAGGAGACAATGCAGGAGGCAGACTTCAAACAGGCGGAACCCACCCCAAGGCTGAAAAAACGATCATCTTCGGCAAGCCCGGCCAGGCATCTTTTCGTCGCATCTGAGCAGAGATTAGCCGACAAAGCGGAACGCCTCGATCAGACATATGTCGGGCGCGATCGTTTTGAAACCGTCACACCGAATCCTGTCAACCGGGTGGCCGAAGAACCGGTCTCAACCTTTTCCATCGATGTGGATACCGCATCTTATGCCTTTGTCAGAAGGTCACTAAACAATGGAACCCTTCCCCAGAAAAACGCCGTGCGCATCGAGGAGTTGATCAATTATTTCGACTACGATTACCCGTTGCCAGACGACAGGTCGATCCCATTCAAACCGACAGTCGCCCTGTTTCCCACGCCGTGGAACCCGGATACAAAACTGCTCCACATCGGTATTAAAGGCTTTGACATTATCGCCCGGAAACGGCCGAGATCAAACCTCGTATTTCTGATAGATGTGTCCGGGTCCATGAAAAACAGAGACAAGCTGCCGCTGTTAAAAAACGCTTTCAGGATGCTTGTGGATACGCTCGACCCTGGGGACAGCGTTGCCATAATCGTCTATGCCGGGGCTGCAGGGACTGTGCTCGAACCTGTAAAGGTGAAGGAAAAGGGAAAGATTCTTGCCGCACTCGACCGTCTGTCCGCAGGAGGTTCCACCGCCGGGGGAGAAGGCATCCGGCAGGCCTATGCCCTTGCTGAGGCGAACTTCGATCCCCACGGGGTCAACCGGGTGATTTTGGCCACGGATGGGGATTTCAACGTGGGCATCCGGAACCCGGAGGAGCTCCAGGGGTTTGTAGAGCGCAAACGGGAAACCGGCATTTTCCTTACGGTGCTCGGTTTTGGTCAGGGGAATTACAACGATGCATTGATGCAAAAGCTTGCCCAGAACGGAAACGGCGTTGCAGCCTATATCGACACCTTAAACGAGGCCCGCAAGGTTCTTGTGGATGAAGCCCATGCCACCCTGTTTACCATTGCCAGGGACGTCAAGATACAGATTGAATTTAACCCTGCAAAAGTGGCCGAATACAGACTCATCGGGTATGAAACCCGGCGGCTCCGTCGCGAGGATTTCAATAACGATCTTGTGGACGCAGGAGACGTGGGTGCCGGTCACAGCGTGACGGCTATCTACGAAATAACCCCGACCGGCAGCACGGTAAGGCGCCTTGATGACCTCAGGTATGGGAAAGCGGAAACAACCGGCCCAGAACGTGTAGAAGAAAGCGGAGAATACGCCTTTTTGAAAATCCGCTATAAACTTCCGGAAGCAAAGGCCAGTCGCCTCTTAGAAAGAGCCGTCGGTAAGGAAAGCGAATACCAATCCTTAGACAGTGCCCCGGGTGAGGCCAGGTTCGCATCGGCGGTGGCGGCATTCGGCCAGCTGCTGCGCGGCGATTCGTATCTAAAAGACTTTACCTATGATGACGTTATTACCATTGCCGAACCCATACGGGGAAAGGATCGATTCGGCTATCGTGCGGAATTTCTGAACCTGGTTCGGCTGGCAAAAACCGCACGGGCCATGGGTGACAATTGAAAAAGGAGGGGCAATCCAATGACAGTCGAAGATCGTTACAGAGAAAGATACAAATCAGGGGACACGCCTTGGGACATCGGCCAGCCGGATTTCAATCTTATCGAAGTTGTGACCCAAACACCAATTTTGAGCTGCAAAGTTCTAGATATTGGCTGTGGAACCGGAGACAATTCCATATGGCTTGCCCAGAACCGCTTTCGGGTTATCGGTACGGATACCTCGGGCATTGCACTAAAAAAGGCAAAAGAAAAGGCCTCAAAAGCCAAGGTAGAATGCGATTTCATGCTTGTCGATTTTCTCAAGAATAAAATCAAAGATGCGCCTCTGGGTTTTGTGTTTGACAGAGGCTGTTTTCACTCATTCAGTTCTGGAAATGATCGAAAACGGTTTGCCCAAAATGTCGCTGGCCATTTGGAAGAGGCCGGCCTGTGGCTGACTCTCGTTGGCAACGCTGATGAGCAACGCCAAGGCCCTGGTCCACCCCAGCGGACTGCAGGCGATATCGTCCTGGCAGTGGAGCCCTATTTTAAGGTGCTGTCACTTTCATCTACCCATTTCGGATCCAATCGTCCAAATCCACCCGGAGCCTGGAGGTGCCTGATGCAGAAACGGCATGTCACATAATTGACATTGTGACGCTATGATGTTATGGTGTCTTTTCTGGATAGAAGGAGGTGACACCATGGCAACCCTGTCAAAAAGATCAACAATTTACTTAGATCCTGCGCTGCATCAGGCATTGCGGGTTAAATCTCTTGAAACGTCCCGGTCAATGTCTGATCTAATCAACGAAGCCGTAAAAGAGGCTCTGTCAGAGGATGCAGAGGATATTTTAGCCTTTGAGGAAAGAGCCCATGAGCCACTTGTAAGTTATGAACAAATGGTCAAGAGGCTGAAAAAAGATGGGCGCATATAAAGTCTTCTTCAAAAAATCAGTCTGGAAGGATTTTGAATCGATACCAAAAAAGGAATTAAAAAGAATTCTTGAAAGAATCGACTCCTTATCAGAAAGCCCGCGGCCTCCAGGTTCCCTCAAGTTAAGCGGCAAAGAACGGTATCGTCTTCGTCAGGGGAATTACCGTATTTTATATTCCATCCAAGATGAAGAGCTAACCGTATGGGTAGTAAAGATAGCTCATCGAAAGAAAGTATATCGCTGAAATGAGGAGACTATAATCATGAACTCGAAAATTCTTATCGTTTTAGGAAGCCCCCGGAAAAAAGGCAATAGCGCAACACTTGCGGCAAAGCTTGCGGAAGGCGCAATTGCCCATGGTGCGGATGTGGAGACCATTTATCTTAACGGACTAGACATCAAGCCATGCCAGGGTTGCGAAAAATGCCAGCAGGAATCTTTTGTCGGGTGTGCCATTGAAGACGAAATGGCTCCAATATATTCAAAGCTCCGGGAAGCAGACTCGATCGTCGTCGCGACTCCCATATACTGGTTTAACATATCCGCACAGACTAAAATTTTCATTGACCGCCTTTTTGCTGTTGGCGTGGGACAGAAGAATATTTTTAAAGGAAAGCGTTTCGCTATTATTCTGTCTTTTGCCGATCCGGATCCGTTTGTCTCTGGGGCGGTAAACGCCTTGAGGTCATTTCAGGATATTTGCCGGTATCTCGGTGCGAATATCGAGGGCATGGTCTATGGCAGCGCCTGTGATGCCGGAGAAATTGCGGAAAAACAAGATGTAATGGAAAAAGCCGCCATATTGGGCAAACATCTTGCCGCAATAAAAATGAAACAGGCATCCTTCTAAATCAATGCCATGCCGTATCCCAAACCATTAGACCCACCACCGCCCGGCGGCTGTAAATTTCTGTATACTGATCGGCCCGGCGGACGGCAGTCTCGTCCCTGATCCGGTAGCCGATGACATCCCCGTTCGGATATTTCACTGCAATCGGTTCTCGCAGGATGGCATAAAGCCGGCCCGGCCAATCCCGGCGATCAATATTCTTTGGATACGGAGGATTAAAAGAACGCCGCGCCCCTTTCTCGTCACTGGCCGACATTCCATCCGGCGGTGCGGCAGCATAGAAGTAATCGCAGAATCGATGTAGACGGGATCATTTGTCGTTGTGGCCGATTTTCCCATCGATTTCGTTACACAGAAAGCGGTTGTCAGAAAAAATTATCAGCAGCCGGAAACGCACTTGCCATCCGCGTCGAACTCCATGGTTTTACCGCTTAGCGGAAGATAAACCGGTATGCCTTTCACCAGTTTCATAAACTTTTCGGCCTTGCTCCCCGGTCTGACGTTACCGCCTTTGGTCGAAACTTCGTTTGCATGTGTGGGGATGACCGCTTTGGGTTTGATCAATTCGTTAACAGCCCAGGAGGCCTCCTCCGGACCCATCGAATACACATCACCGATGGCCATGATCGCCAGTTCCGCTCCGTAATATCTGTTAACCACGGTCTCCATATCGGACATGAGTCCGGTATCTGCGGAGAGATAAACCACTAGGCCGTTTGAAAAGGTAATAATATATCCGTTATCCGGGCCGACATAGGCCGTCAGTCCGTCAGGTTTCAGGGCATCGGCCATGTTTTTGTTAAGAAAAGCAGGCGATAACCCGTTGCTGTGGACTGCAGGAATCAGGGCGATTTTTACACCGCCGACTTTCCGCTTACCCCCAAAGCGCATAATGGAAACCTGCTTTTTCGACCCGCCGGCGGCCACAACCTTTTTCTGCAGGAAGGTGTGCATCTGCCCGCCGACAATGATTTTGGATTTCTTTTTAACTGCGATTTCAACCGTATTGGAATTCGGCATCATGGATACCGATGTGTCAGGCTTACCACAGGTCCCGGCATTTAGAGCGGGGGCGATCCGGTCACCGATGTGATCCGAATGGACACTGCTCAAAAGGATCACATCCACCTTACCCAACCGTGGATCGGATGGCCCCATCACCGAACGGCCGACATCAAAAAGGATGGTCGTCCCATCAGGATCTTCAAAAAGAAACGCCCGGTCTCTTCGGCAGGATTCTCCTTCGTGTGTACCCAGGGGGGTAATTTTCACATTGCCTGCCCAGACCCAAGCCGCGGTAAGGCATAAAAGACTCACCGCTGCAATTGTCAATAGAAACATTGTTCTTTTCATGACGGCCTCCTTTGCTGGTGATTTGCGACAACGAAAAAATCGGCATCGGATCTACGTTTGCCCCTTGCCAACGCCTTTCTGGTCCGCCCTTATCATTTATACCCCACTCACCTTAATCCCGAAATTTCCAGGAACACTTTAATGCGACCCCCCGTCTCGGTGGTTGGAAGATTCAATCAATTTAACAATCAGCAAGCACCTGTATTGTCAACAGATTTATCTATCAGATCCGCAATACGTTCCATGCCCTCTGTCAAAAGACAATGGAACTACGCAATCTTTAAAAAATCGGGCATTTTTAGTGAGATTAAAATCTGTTTAAGTTTTTTTTATAGAGTACCGAATTGTTAGAAAACGTATCACTAACCTTTGAGAAGAGGCAAAGTAAAGATCCGGATCCAGAGTGTGTGGCTTTAGATTGTCCCTATCGTCTGTGGACAAAGACCCGCCCCCGATGATCAGGTTTTCAAGGATCGAATTAACCGCCGATTTAAAACAGTACACATAACCTATTTGGAGGAGACAAAATGAAATTAAAGGACTTGGCGTTGAAAACTAAAATCATGCTGGGAAGTTGTGCCCCTTTGGTACTGCTTCTGGTTCTGGGTGTTGTCAGCTACCTCAGTATCGACTCGTTGCTCAATAGCAATTATTGGGTAGATCACACCCATAAAGTGATTCAAAATGCCATGAAAATCGAAGCATCGGCCGTCGACATGGAAACCGGCATGCGGGGCTATCTGCTGGCAGGCAGAAAAGAGTTTCTTGATCCGTACAAGGCCGGTAAAAAGCGATTTTATGAATTGTCAAAAGAGCTTTCAGAAACCGTTAACGACAACCCCCAACAGGTGGAGTTGCTCGGGGAAATCCAAAAAACGGTCAACGATTGGGAAACCAACGTTGTAGAGCCGGCCATCGCCCTGCGCACGGAAATCGGCGATGCAAAAACCATGGACGATATGGCGGATCTTGTCGGAGAGGCAAGGGGCAAGAAGTATTTCGACAAATTCCGAGGTCAGATAGCGACCTTTATTGAAAGAGAAAGAAAGCTGATGACCGAAAGGGCAACGGCAGCAAAAACCGCAACTGCTGAAAATGAGACACTGAACAAGTTGATATCCGATTCCGGTAAATGGGTAAACCATACATACGAAGTGGTTGCCGAGTCCAAAATAATCGAAGGGGCGGCCGTTGACATGGAAACCGGAATGCGGGGTTATCTGCTTGCGGGTAAAGAGGGATTTCTCGATCCGTACAAGGCCGGAGCCGAGAGCTTCACAGCCAGAATCGCGAAACTGAAGAAAACCGTGAACGACAATCCCCAACAGGTCGCTTTGCTGGAAGAAATCGACGCAAATATCGATGCATGGAAAAAATCTGTTACGGAGCCGGCCATTAAACTGCGCAGGGAAGTGGCCGATGGTTCAGCCGACATGGGCGATGTGGTGTCCCTGGTCGGGGAAGAAAAAGGCAAGAAACACTTCGATAAATTCCGTGCCGAGATAACCACTTTTACAAAAAGAGAAATGGACCTTCTGCATGAACGCCAAAAAGAGGTTGAGAAGGCGACCCTCGCAAGAGACGCCAACAGCAAATTGATTGCAGACACTTCCGGCTGGGTCGAACATACGCAAAGGGTGATTTCCGAAGTCAAGAGAATCGAAGAGGCGGCCGTCGACATGGAGACCGGAATGCGGGGCTATCTGCTTGCGGGTAAAGAGGAATTTCTCGATCCGTACAAGGCCGGAGGAAAAAAGTTTCTTGAATTGTCAAAACAACTGTCAAAGACCGTTAATGACAACCCTCAGCAAGTGGAATTGCTCGGAGAAATTCAAAAAACGGTCGGTGAATGGCAAAAAAATGTGACCGAGCCCGCCATCGCGCTGCGTACAAAAATCGGTGATGCAAAATCAATGAATGACATTGCTAAACTCGTTCAGCAAGAAAAAGGCAAGGTGTATTTCGACAAATTCCGCTCTCAGATCAAGACCTTCACCGATAGAGAAACGGGCTTAATGACCCAACGCCAGGCCGATGCCTTGGATACGGCAAAGAAAACGAAGGACCTAACAGTTTTCGGCACCATTCTGATCATTTTTTCCGCTTTGTTGCTCTCCTATTTCATAGGTCGGGCCATCACCAAGCCGGTTCTTAGCGTCGTAGACGGCCTCAGAGATATCGCAGAGGGTGAAGGCGACCTTACCCGAAGGCTTGATGTGGATAGCAAAGATGAGATGGGAGAACTGGTAAAATGGTTTAACATATTTATAGAGAAAATCCAGAATATCATGAAAGATATCACAGTCGGGACGGAAACACTAAGCGCATCCGCCACCGAGCTTTCCGCCATCTCCCAACAGATGTCATCGGGTGCGGAACAGACCTCCGGAAAATCAAATTCCGTTGCTACCGCCTCAGAGGAAATGAGCTCGAACATGTCTTCAGTGGCTGCTGCGGTGGAACAGGCATCTTCAAATACAAATATGATTGCCTCATCGGCAGAGCAGATGGCAGCCAGCATCAATGAGATTGCCAGGAATTCGGAGAAGGCCCGTACCGTCACCGGCGGTGCAGTAACACTGGCTCAAAATTCATCGGATCGAGTGGAAGGGCTTGGAAAAGCCGCACAAGAAGTCAGCAAGGTGACTGAGACCATCACCGAGATTTCCGAACAGACAAATCTTCTGGCGCTAAATGCGACCATTGAGGCGGCCCGCGCCGGAGAGGCCGGAAAAGGCTTTGCAGTGGTGGCCAATGAGATCAAGGAATTAGCCCGGCAGACAGCCGATGCAACCGATGAGATAAAAAATCGGATTGATGGGATCCAGGAGTCCATCTCTGCGACTATCTCGGACATAGAACAAGTGCCGAAGGTTATCAACGAGGTAAATGAGATAGTCTCTACCATTGCAACGGCTGTTGAGGAACAATCTGTGACCACTAAGGAAATCGCCGGCAACGTATCGCAAGCCTCCCAGGGAATTAATGAAGTTACAGAGAGTGTAACGCAAAGCTCAACAGTAGCCGGTGGGATCGCAGAGGATATTGTAGAAGTAAACCAGGCTTCTGGAGAAATGGCAAGCAGCAGCGCTCAGGTGAATATTAGTGCCGAGGAATTAAGTAAACTTTCCGAGCAGCTTAAAGGAATGGTAAACCGCTTTAAAGTATAGGTGAAACCCAGCACATTTATCCGGGGACTCCCCCTTACAAGGTGTTATTGATAAAGGGGGAGAGACCCAGGACCGCATAGCTATTTATAATTTTTTTGTTGATGCACAGTTCAAGGCGCTGCAAGAGCAGTTAGGGATCCTATCATCTAAAATGGGGCCAAAATGAGGTCAAGTCCATTCTTGACCTTTTTTAATTGAATCCTGCAGCTTTTCCATTCTGCGGGCCAAATCTATATTTTCGTTTAATCGTCTTCTCATGCGCTCAAAAACGCTTCTGACCGTTCTATCGTTATCAATCCCATACTGATCACCGATTTTTTTGTATCCATCCACAGCTTTCTGTACGATATATGGCAGGGCTACGGGCTTCATTCGCCCGTTTCACTGGCTGTTTTTCCCCGTTGCATCTTGAAATTTTCGGTATCTTCCACACCGTAACTCCTGCAAACTTCATCAAGGATTCGCTTTATGTCCGGTAATAATTCGCGGCTTGAAGAAATTTCTTTATTCATTTTATAGGCACCGAGGCGATTCACCAATCCGGCCGACAAAGGATTTCTATGGATATACCGAACCGCCTGCAACAGGTAACTGTTTGACCGTCGTGTAATCTCCTGAAACTTATAATCCGGTTTTTCAACACTGACCCCGGGTAATTTCAGTAGATTTCGGCAATGACTGTCACAATTCGAGGACATCCTTGAACAATTCGACCAAACCATTTATTAAGCATGTACGGTGCAGAGCGAATGGAATATAGGCCCGGATCGGAAAAGGCAACCGGAGAGGGGCAAGCCGACCCCACCCCATCCCCCCGTCTTCTGGCGGGATCTTGGATTGGGCGCTCCCGCAAAGCGAATCCGGGGTGCCCTCGACTTTCGCTCAAATAGGAGATAGATTATTCAAGCATGTTGAGGGTTTCTGGGGTGTCCATCTTAATGACAATAAAAAAGGTATTTTACCATGACATCGGGCGGCACTAAAATATTTATTCTGACGGTTCTTCTGATCGGCGTGGCGGCAGGATTCGGCTGGGTAAGTTACGGGCAGATTCAGAACCGATCCGTCACGCGCGAAAGCATTAAGATTTCACGACCGGTACCGGTGGAAGTCGCTCAGGTTCAGCGCGGGCCCATCGCGCTGCAGCGAACATTCAGCGGGGAGCTGGAAGCCCTGGCCGAGTTTTTTGTTGCGCCGAAAATCAGCGGCCGGGTGGAGCGCGTGCTCGTCAATATCGCCGATACGGTGAAACGGGGTCAGATTGTGGCAGAGCTGGACAATGATGAATATGTTCAGACGGTAGCCCAGGCCCGGGCCGATCTGACAGTGGCCAAGGCGAACCAGACCGAAGCGAAGGGCGCCCTGGAAGTTGCCGGTCGCGAGCTTAAACGCACCGAGTCACTTTTAAAGCGCGGCATTTCATCCGGTTCCGAATTCGATATCGCCAAGCAGGCTCTACTGTCCGGGCAGGCTCAACTTAAAGTGGCTGAGGCCCGGGTAACGAAGGCCGAATCATCGCTGGAAACCGCAAATATTCGCCTTGGGTACACCAAGGTAACCGCGGGTTGGGCCGGCGGCGGCGAGCATCGCATCGTGGCTGAGCGCTATGTGGACGAAGGCCAGACCGTAGCCGCCAACGCGCCTCTGCTCTTGATCGTCGAACTTCATCCCATCGTCGGCGTGGTTTTCGCCACCGAGAGAGAATACGATCACCTGAAGGCAGGACAACTCGTTTCGCTGACAACCGACGCCTATCCCGGCGAACGGTTTGCGGGCCGCATTGATCGCATTGCTCCCGTCTTCCGTAAGACCACCCGGCAGGTGCGGATCGAGATGGCCATCGACAATCCTCAGCATCGGCTCAAACCCGGCATGTTCATCAGGGCTGCGGTGGTCTTGACCCAGGCGCCGGAAGCCACCATCGTTCCGGAGCAGGCATTGACCATCCGTGATGACAGACACGGTGTCTTCATCGTCAATGAAAATGGACGATCGGTAGCCTGGCGCGAAGTAAAAGTGGGCATCCGTGACGGCAACCGGGTCCAGGTGGACGGCGAGGGGGTGTCCGGTCGGGTCGTAACCCTGGGGCAGCAACTGGTGAACGACGGATCGCCGGTCACCATTCCTGCCGAGCAGAGCAAAACCGCCGCCGGACACAAAAAGGCGAGCACCCGATGAATCTGCCGGGCTTCAGCGTCAAGCGTCCGATTTTTACGACAATGGTGATCCTGATCTCGGTCATCCTCGGGGCTGTCTCTCTGAGCAGGCTACAGATCGACATGCTGCCCAACATCGAGCTGCCGACGCTGAGCATCCGGACCGATTACGAGGGTGCCAGCCCTGAGGTGATGGAACGGCTGGTGACACAGATTGTTGAAGAGATCGTTGCCACGGTACCCGGGGTGGAGGAAATCACATCGACATCCTCAGAAGGCCGGAGCAGGGTCCGTGTCAGGTTCGTCTGGGGTACGGATATCAGCACTGCGGCCATCGACGTTCAGGGCAAACTCGAAGACGAAATCAGCGAATTGCCGGATGATATCGTCCGGCCCCGGATCCGAAAATTCGACATCACCAGTTTTCCGGTCGTCGTGTTGGGTATTTCCAGTCCCCTCGATCCTGTAGAACTCACGGAACTGATCGAGGTCCAGATCCGTTACCGCTTTGCCCGCATTCCAGGGGTTGCGCAGGTTGACGTCTGGGGAGGCTACAACCGAGAGGTTCGGATCGAACTGGATCCGAATCGGATCCAGGCTGCCGGTCTGCCTCTGGACCAGATACTCGAGGCCGTTCGCGACGCCAATATCGATCTTCCGACGGGCAAGATCGAACAGGGGCGATATGAGGTCATGCTGCGCGCACCGGCCGAGTTTAACAGCCTGGATCAGATCCGAGACACGGTCATCGTCCAGCGTGACGGCGCCGCCATGACGCTGGGGCAAATCGCCGAGGTCAAGGACACCTACGAAAAGCCGACACGCATCGTACGCGTTAACGGCGGGCGCGGGATGCGCGTGGCAATTCGCAAACAGGCCAATGCCAATACGGTCGAAGTGTCCAGGCGTATCCTGGCTGAAATTGAAGCCGTCAACCGAGCTTTTCCTCAAATCAATATTGTTCCGGTTATCAACCAGGGCAACTTCATCGAGCGGTCGATCGCCAACGTTGCCCGCTCGGTGCTTTACGGGGGCGGGCTGGCAATCGTGGTGTTGTTGTTTTTCCTGCGCAGCATCCGAAGCACGCTGGTAATTACCCTGTCGATCCCGATCTCGATCGTAACCACGTTTGCGTTAATTTTCTTCGGGGGATTCACGCTCAATCTGATGACCCTGGGCGGGCTGGCCCTGGGGGTCGGCATGATGGTCGACAGCTCCATCGTCGTGCTTGAAAACATCTTCCGGCGCCGCAGTGAGAATGGCGAAGCACCGGAGGAAGCATCGGTGGAAGGTGCCCGGGAGGTGGGACCGGCAATCATCGCCAGCACCATCACCTCGCTGGTTGTTTTTCTGCCGTTGATTTTCGTGCGTGGTGTCTCGGGCATCCTCTTTAAGGAGCTGGCCTATGTGATCATCTTTGCGCTGATCTGTTCGCTGGCAGTGGCGCTGAGTCTGGTGCCCATGCTGGCGTCCAGGCTCTTGAGGTCAAATCGGCAGCGCCTCGAGGCGCCGGCATCTCGAATGAACCGCTGGTCCGCCGTCGATTCCGTCTTTTCGGGTCTTGAAAACGCTTACCTGGATTTGTTGCGCCGGGTCTTGGACCATCGCCTGGTCACCGTTTTTGCGTCTGTTGCCGTGCTCGGCGCAAGTCTGATGCTCTTGCCCTTCATCGGCAGTGAATTTTTGCCCTCCAGTGATGAGGGTGAGGTCCGCATCAACGGAAAGATGGAAATCGGTACCCGACTCGATCTGGTCGATCAGCAGACACGGTTAATGGAGCAAATCGTTGAACCGGTCGTACCCGAGGCAGTGGCGTCGGTGGTCAGTGTCGGCACCTCCGGGTGGCGGGCTGCCGCAGGCTCAGAGGGCGGAATACGCATGTCTCTATTGCCGGCAGCCCGGCGTGAACGCACCAATGTGGAAATCGCCAAAGACCTGCGCCGTCGTCTGGTCGGCAGGGTCCCCGGGATGGAGATCCGTGTCATGGCGCCCCAGGGTCAGTTTATTCTGGAAAGAATCCTGGGCAGTGACGAGGGGTTGACCGTCGAGGTCCGCGGTTACCATCTTGCCACGCTCGACGCCCTGGCCCGCAGCGTTGCGAAGCTGATAGCGGCGGTGCCGGGCATCACGGATGTTCAAACCAGTCTCGAGGCCGGTCTGCCCCAGCAGGAAATCCACCTGAACCGTGAAAAAATCGCCAATCTCGGTCTGAGTGTCCGCGACGTCACCCAGCTCCTGCAAACCGCGGTGGCCGGCTCCAAAGCCGGCGAGTACCGGACGGAAGGCAATTCCTATCGCATTCTGGTGCAGCTCAAGAATGCCGAGAAGCGCTCTCTGGACGAAATCCTCAACCTTACGCTAACAACTGCATCCGGTGAAATGGTGGCGCTGCGCAACGTCGTCTCGACCGAAGCGAGCCGCGGCCCGATTCTGATAGACCGCAAAGACCAGCAGCGAAGAGTGACGGTCCGCGCCAACGTCGCGGGACGCGATCTGGGTTCTGTGGCCGCCGATGTGCAGGCACTTTTGGATCAAATTCCGCGCCCCGTCAGCTATGACTTGGCGGTCGCCGGAAATTTCGAAGAACAACAAAAGGCCTTCAGGGAGCTGATCATCTCACTCTCGCTGGCATTGGTCCTCGTATATATGGTGCTGGCCTGTCAATATGAATCGCTGCGGGATCCGATCGTCGTCATGTTTTCCGTTCCTTTGGCTGCCATCGGCGTGCTGGTGACGCTGTATGTTACGAAAACAACGCTGAATGTGCAGTCCTACATCGGCTGCATTATGCTGGGGGGAATCGTGGTCAACAACGCGATTCTCCTGGTGGACCAGGCCGGTCGGTTGGTTCGCGACGGGATGCGCACACGCGAAGCCCTGACCGAGGCCGGTCGTCGCAGGTTGCGGCCGATTCTGATGACCACGTTGACAACCATCTTCGGCCTGATGCCCCTGGCTCTGGGCATCGGCGAAGGATCCGACGCCCAGGCCCCGCTGGCACGGGCGGTTGTCGGAGGCCTCACCGGATCGACGTTGATTACGCTGGTCCTTACCCCGGCTGTCTATTCATTGTTTCATCGCAACCCGAAAGCGAGCCGGTAAGTGAGCCGGTAAGTGAGCCGGTAAGTGAGCCGGTAAGTGAGCCGGTAAGTGAGCCGCTCTTTGGTTAATCACAGTAAATGAAACTTGAAATTAAAAACCATGCACATTGACTAATAACAAATGACCACTGACCGGTAACAACCAGGGGATTTGCCGTCCATGCCAGAATACCATCTTGGAATTTACATGGGCCACGACACAGGGGTGGCCATTGTGGATGATAAATTAAACATATTATGGGTCTTTGAGGAGGAACGCTTTAACGGGGAGAAGATGACATACTTCAACCCCTATTTCTCCCTCAAGGAGATGATCAAGCTCGACTTCAATCGTTTTAGAACAATAACCTTTGGCTTCAATCCTGATGAGGCGCAGGTGGATTTCCTCAAGAAATTCGTTAGGTTCCAAAAGGTGCGCTCTAACGAAGTCCTGAGCTATCTGTCCCGCAAGGTTACTTGGGATGAAGTTCGTTTCGTGGGTCATCACGATTGCCATGCGGCAGGGGCTTTTTTTCCTTCTGGTTACGATAATTCGGCCATACTCGTTGCGGATGGCACTGGCGAATCAGAATCAACATCCTTTTATATGGGCGAAGGCAATTCTATCTCACGAATTTCCAGCGAACTGACAAACGATTTTTCCTTGGGCTTCCTTTACCAGTACTTCACGGAGTGGCTCGGCTACCGGAGCGATAATACATCCCAGCATTGCGGAAAAATAATGGGATTAGCGAGCTACGGCGCCCCTGTTTACAAGGAGCGAATTCGTAGTCTCCTGGAGAGGGATGGTGACGGCTACAGGTGGCCCGGGGGTTCTCTCATGGGGATGAGAGGTGAAATGGCAAAGGCCTTGGGCCCGCCTCAGCCGAGACCTGTAAACGAGTTCAACAGACTTCAGGCTGATGTAGCTGCCAGCATTCAGGCCCTCCTTGAGAAAATCATTATTGAAAAACTCCGGATGGTCAAGGAGATCCGGCCATTTGAAAACCTATGTTTCTCGGGCGGTGTTGCCATGAACAGCCAGCTCAATTACCATATCTTGAAATCCGGGATCTGTAGAAATCTCTTTGTCCAGCCCCTTGCCTCTGACAGGGGAATCGCCTTAGGCGCGGCCCTTGCGTCTGCCGCCAAAATCAGCGGCAGCCGGCCAGCAGTTTTAAGAAGACCCGCACAAAATATCTACCTCGGATACAGAGAAAGCTCTCCCAGGAAGGAACTGGACCGTCTGATCAATGAGTATGACCTCCCGATCCATGTTGAGAATGAAAATATTTCGCCTGAGGAGATAGCCCGGCTCCTTCATGAAAATCAGATTATAGCCCTCTTTCAGGGGAGGCAGGAAATAGGCCCGAGGGCGCTCGGAAATCGGTCCATATTGGCTGCGCCTACCATTGACGCACGAGACCAGACCAACCGTCTAATCAAATACAGGGAACCCTGGAGGCCGTTTGCTCCCACGGTCCTGGAAGAAGAGGTGAGCAATTTCTTTGATATCAACAGACCCGAGCCCTTTATGACAGCGATCTATGGGGTCCTCCCCGGGATGACAACGGGAATAGAGGGGATAACCCACGTGGATAGGACTGCCAGGCTCCAGACGATCAGCCATGAGCAGAACCTTCTCTTCCATTCAATAATAAAGGAATATCATAAGGTAAGCGGGATACCGATTGTCCTCAACACTTCTTTCAATATTAACGGTCAGCCGATAGTGAGGTCAATGTATGATGCAATCCTGACATTCCTATGCAGCGGCATTGACGGGCTTCTAATAGGAAATACTCTGGCACGAAAGACAAAAGATCTGCCCAAGGACCATATTAACAGACTGGATCGTATTTTGTCTGAAGCAACAAGGGATGTGAAATCTATTGTGATCAAGGTCCTTGATTATTCAAAAGAAACAGAAGATCTCCTGTTGAAATTCCTCGATTGCGCCTGCATCAAATTCCGCAAAATTTATGGTTCCAGGCCGGTTTCAAGGTGTTATATCAACGGGCACACCAAGATGAGCTGGAACATCATCTCCAAAATGGAATCATCGGTGAAGGAATTCGTCTACGGGGATCAAGAGAGGCCCCGCATGGAAGAGGGCGAGATATGCGTCATCGTGACAGGAGACAGACTCATTGAGGCCTCGAGCCGACCGACCCGGACATATGTGAAATTTGACCGGAATATATTCAGAGAACTCATCGAAGACTACTTCCAAAAGCCAGACTGCCACAGATACTTTCTCTTAGACAGGGAGTTTCATCTTTTTGACATTGATTATCTCCATAGCCGATTTGAATCTCACAAGCTCAATGACGCGGTTGCCGTCCCGTTTCGCAACCAAGGTACCAAAGCCGCTGCCGGGAAAAAGACGGATCAGTCTCCATTTCATCAGGAATACAGCCCTCGTGATATATGGCGCGGCCGTGGAAGTCAACATGAGCGATGGCTCCTATAGGGTCTCGTTGAAGGATACTCCTGTTTAGATCCACCACAAGCCTGCTCCAATCAGAGGAAAGAAGAGATTTGGCCGGAAGGGAATCAAAAATATCCTTTGTCCCTATATCGGTAGACTCCCATATCTCCTCATCACTAAGGGCCACAAATCTCCTTATTTTCTGGGGAATACGGCTGGAACAGTGAGGGACTGTTATAATATAAGGTAACGTCATGTCAGTCATGTCTCCAATTTTTTCCCATGATCTTGTCATAAACCCGCTCAATTACCTGCATGGCATTTCTTGAAAAATTACCAACATTGTCCACTACTGGATAGGAAAAAAGAATTCGACACAGTCTGTAAAGGGGGTCCTGTGATCCAAAGTCCTTTACACTTGTGTCAGGGGGCCCGTCTATAATGATAAATTGACGCTCGTTTCTGATCTCTTCGTAATCCATAGCCTCTTTTACGTAAGAGAGCCTTTCACCGTCCGGGTCACATTCATAAAGCCCTGCTTTCATGCCCTGCTTTGTGGAACTTCTCCTGCCCGAAAGAGCAAACAGGATGACGTGGCTCCCCTTTATGGGTTCGTTATATTGTGAATTTATCTCCTGTATATCAATATGGTAAGGAAGATTCAAAAATTCAAGGATATGGAAAACCTCCATCGGTATTGTATGACTCTGGAGATGAAGCTGGGAGAGCATCGGCAAGGCCCCGACAAGTCTGGGATTGCACTCAAGAGGATAGACACGATTTTTTTCCTCATCGATCAGAAGATCTATTCCCAGTATCCCTTTGTACCCCAATCCAAACAGATATTCTCCTATGCGGCGGGCTTGCTGTATGGCCTCATCCTTAATATGAGATGACCATGGGGTGTTACCCCAAGAGTGCCCACAGAAAATACCGTCTTCCGGAACATCAGCACAATAAGGAAGATCAATGAGTTGTCTTTGGAGATCAGAAAATAGTATACCATGCCTTGTAAGGCACAGGGCAAGGCTTGCCGATGTTCCTTGCATATGTTTACGGATTGTAAAGCTTATAAGCTTGATGCCCCGCCATGTCCCTCCTCTCAATCTATGCTGAAGCCTTTGGTAATCGACTTTATTCTTAATAAAAAAAGTCCCTCTACCGCCACCCTGTCCAATTTCCGAGAGTTGAGCAACAAATTTAGGACCTGTCTTTTTCGCCCAATAGTCATAATCCCGAGAGTACAATGAATCTATGGGTGATATATTATAGGGTATATTGTTGAGCCGAAGCTCTTTCGTCATTTCCAAGAAAAATCTCCTTCCATTCACACGATTCCTAATGGCCGCAGGATTAGCCAATCTGAACCATCCCTCATTCCGTGCCATTGTTTCTAACTCAGGGTAACTCTGATACGGAAGTAGATATTTTGGACCATGCAAGTTTATTAAAAACTTCTTTATTAAAGGATGTGCCACTAGACGGGCAGCATTAAACCCATTCTCCCAAACAGGTTCTCCTAGTTCCTCCTCAAGACAGAAAATATCCGCCTTTTTTCTCAACATGGGTAGATCAAGTGTTTTACGGAGGGTTACAATATAATAGGGATGTAATAGGAAGGAAGGGATTATCCTGGAGTAAGCAGTTATGCCTATACCAACAAAGGTGCCGCTCAGAGAAACAAAAAAATCTTTAACATCATCTATAGTTCGTAATTTCCGGTAAAGTTTTTGCATTTGAGTGCCAGTCATTTTGCTCTTTGAAATTTTGTAAGCTGTCTGTATTGCAATAGGAATTGCGCAGTTCATACTGAATTTTGAATAGAGCAAGGCCCATGAACATCAGAATTGCCGTGAGTATAACGGGAAAACAGGTAGTATGATAATCATTTTTTCCTCTCTTTAACTTTTTGTTCAATAAAATCTATGACTTTGTTTTCAAGTTTCACCTTGTTCAAGCGGTTGATTCGGGGGATACCTCCGGGGCTCACACAATTGATCTCCAATAATTTATCCCCAATAATATCAACACCAACAAAATAGAGACCATCTTCAATGAGTCTGTTTTTAATGGCCTTGCAGATCTTCTCCTCCTGGGGTTGTATTTCATGTTTGTAGGCCATAGCTCCCGCATGAATATTCGTTCGAAACTCTCCCTTACGGGGTCTCCTTCTCATGGCACCGATGATCTCGCCATTGAGAACCAGCACCCTCACATCTCCTTCATGCTGAAGAACATCAAGATACTCCTGAACCATGATAGGTTCCCTGTTGGGATAGGCTTCATAGGCCTTGACATAATAACTAATGAGAGAATTGAGATTCTCACTATCCCGAACACTCACCTTTATCACACCTTCTCCACCATATCTCTGGAGGGGTTTAACCACCATGGCTCCTCCAAAGTCATCAATTATTTTTTTCAATCGTGTTGGATCTCTCGAAATATGGGTCTCCGGTATTATCTCAGGGAAATTGAGGGTATAAAGTTTGCTGTTTGCAAGGATCTGTCCGCTTGCACTGTTGATCACAAACACCCGATCACTCATGAGGTCAAGAAATTCCATGGACTGATAGTTCAAAGGAGGATTTTTTCTAAAAAACAGGGCGTCAAGATCTGTAATACTCTCAAATATCAATTCATCCTTTTTTAGACAATTAATGAGGGATCGCCAGTATCTTTTCATGGAGAGATCAGTGGGCACGGTAATGTTTCGCATCCTGGCCGCCACTTCGTTCTTGCGGATAAATATGTCGTGTGGTTCCAGAAAGAATACAGAATGTCCCCTCTGATTGCACGCGTACATCAAATGACTCGTGGTCTCATTCAGGGGATTGATGGATTCCAATCGATCCATTACAAAGGCTATGATCATCTTAACTATCTACCTGATTTAGTAACATATCTGATAATTTCAGCGGCAATATTCTTGCCCGTACATTTTTCGAGGCCTTTGAAACCGGGTGAGAAATTCACATCTATCACCCGCAATGCGCCATTCTCTTCCTCTATAATATCCACACCTGAAATATCAAGTCCTACAGCCTGGGTAGACTTTATGGCAATGGTGGACATCTCCTCTGTGGGAGCAATCTTCTCTGTTCGGCCATTGAGATGGACATTTGATCTGAAATCCCCTTTCTTGGGAATTAATGACATGGCACCAATGACGCTTTCACCCACAACCATAATCCGTATCTCTCTTCTCTTTTCAGGAGGAATAAATTTCTGAACCAGGAGCCCATCAACTGTATTCAATAATCCATCGAGTAAAGGCCTGGAGTTTTCAATGGAATCAATGAGGTAAATTCCTTTCCCTTGTCTACTAAAAGGTTTTTTTATGACGAGGGGAAAACAATCCAGGCTGGAAACGGCCTTTTCAAAATTGGACCAGTTACTGACATATCTCGATTCTGGAACAGGAATCCCTTTCTGGAACAGGGTTTGCAAGGTCAAGAGCTTGTTTCTGGCCAAAAGGATGGATTCAAAATTATTGATGACGGTGATTCCCATAAGTTCAAAATGACGAACCATGGTGAGGGCATACTCCTTGATGTTGGCCCCTATGCGCGGCATAATCACATCAACCTGCAGAGACCTGGTGACGGAATCTATCCCCAAGCCCTGATCACTGACTTCCATAAGCAGTTTTTTGGGATTAACAAGAATGGCCTGGTGATTGAGGCCCCGCGCAGCTTCAAACAGCCGCCTATTTGGATGATATCGATGATTTCTTAGGCTGTAAATTCCGATTATCATATCAAACTTTTCTGAAAGACCTCACTTTATCACCGCCTCCAGTTGATTGAATATCTGTTCCGTTTCTTGAGAGAATGGTGAAGTTGAATCCAATTTGGGAATGGTCAATTGCAATTCTCTCTTTAATCTGAAAAGCTCCAGAATCTGTCGGGACGTATATCCATCTCCCCTGAGTAATTTATAGATCTCCTCTATGTAAGTCTGCCCATCCGTAAATCCCTCATCAATTTGGTGGATCATCTGAGACATAAGATCGGAGGCTTCTACAGCGTCCATGGTATCGTGCCTCCAGGCAAGGCCAAGCCCCTCCAACCCAAATCGATCTTTATCTTTATGGATAAGGATATTTCGGGTATAATAAAATAGATAAGGTTGATAATACGGGAGTCCACTGCTGTTTATCAGATCAATGGTTTCGGCAAAGGTTTCTTGTGTTTCACCAGGGTATCCAATAATAAAGCTCCCTCTGCAATAGATGCCATGATCATTGAGCATCCTGATGGCATCAAATGATTGCTCCCGTTTTAGTCTTTTATGCATGTTGTCCAGTATAATCTGACTTCCTGATTCAATGCCCATATCCACAAACTCACAGCCGGATCTCTTCATGAGTTTTACCAGATCAGGTGTCAGGGCATTGGCCCTGGCAAAAGCAGACCATGTAAAATCCAACTGCTCCTCTATCATTATATTAAGGATTGATTTCAACCTCGTCCTGTTTACCGTGAAATTATCGTCAGTGAATCGTATGTGTTTAACAAACTCCAGCTCTTTTAATTGAAGAAGCTCTTCCCTCAGTACATCCAGTGACTTAAAATGGACCTGGGGGAAAAGCCAGTGATAGGTGCAGAAACGACATCTGTAGGAACAACCACGGCTGGTATTAACAGGTAAAGTTTTGCGCAGATATTCCCTGGGGATTTTAGTCCAGGTTATGGTTGTGTCGTCCAGATGGAGACTCTCCCTTTCTCGGGAAGTAAAAAAGATCTTTCCATGGGTATCGAAAAGGGCCAGGTTCGGGACCTTGTCAAGCTCATCCCCATTCCTTAAAGCATCGAGCCCTTTGACCAAAGTCTGTTCTCCCTGGGCTTCAACAACAAAGGCATCAACTTTGCCATAAAATGTTGATAGATATTTCAGAGCTTGGGGTGAAAGGTCTTGACCCTCATCCATAACCTTTTTAATGAGCATACCTCCGGCAATGATGGATAGATGGGGTTCATATTCCTTAAACTCAGCGGCAATACGTTTGATATCCTCCATAAAGATAAAATTAGAGGAAATACAAACTGCCAGCGGCTTCTCTTGAAGGAGTTCGTCTAAGTTGGCCAGAGAATAGTTTTGAACGACAACAGGGTCATACCCTTCCCTAAGGAGATATTGATATAGGTAGATACCATTGTGGGTGATTGTATCGGCCAGTGAGTAGTATTGTTTGATATTGTCACGTGTCAGTTCGGGTGATTGCCTGTTGTTTTTCAGAAAATTCATCAGATCCAGGAGATCCATATATTGACCATTCAAGAAGAACAGATGCTTAAGAATGTTTTTATGAACCCCTTTCTGAATAGCCAGGAGATCCAGACCTGGGAAGCGAGATTGTCGCGCTGCCCTCTTCTCAGCACTGACCATTTTCCGCGTGAGATGGGCATCACCGTCCAGAGGTTGGTCCATTGCTATAATGATGACTCTAGGATGTTTCATTTTGGTATAAGAATCTTGTATCACAAGTACGTGATAATTATTAAACGGAGGCGAATTAATTTTCTGACGGATCAAAGCTGAGTGCTGACGGCTATCAATTAAGCGTTTTTTGCTCAATTGATGGTATTCTATAATACATCAAAGAACTTTTGGTCATTTTAGGTAAAATTAGTGGGCTTGTCAACGTTCAAAAAGACAATCCAGGGACACGTCAAAGTCAGATCTAAGGTGCCCAGTCATGACCACCAATAGCCGGTGGCTTGCTTAAAGCTCTATAAGGGCATTCTCCTTGCACCCCTAAAGGGGTTAAAACAAGTGTGTCACCAACTATATCATTGTTTATTCACATAATTTCCTCAATATCTGACCGATTTCTTTCTTTAGATTACCGTATATCACCCTTCTTTCGTTCTTTGGGACCCATATAATTATGATATTTACATTCCCATACTGTAAGTGTTAAACTTTTTTTCATTGTTTTGTTCCGTTCCAATTTTGGTCACAGAATCACCACTGGTACCTTTATTAAAAAGGAGCTTTCTTTTAAATATTACAGCATAGCTTTTACAACTCTCCCCAGCATTGCTGGGGGTTTATCTCTGAAATTATAAAAAAGAATCCCTAAGTCCATTCTTCTTAGGATTCGTCCTTAGTCGAAGGGGATTAGTTTGACTTTGTAAAGATAGTGTTTGTATTTTAAATGTTAAAAATGTATAAAGAAATCATGATGATAACGCCAAAGAAAACATTTTACTGAACAAAGGAGTAAATCTTATGCAACCCCCCCCGC